>Ga0063235_10019_pt1 | contig 115186 bp, 122 predicted proteins | sample YelNatPoosite2B6_FD_60082 | JGI IMG/M metagenome (GOLD analysis project Ga0063235, IMG submission 60082) | Hot spring thermophilic microbial communities from Obsidian Pool, Yellowstone National Park, USA - site 2 B6 (version 2) (version 2) | ecosystem: Environmental > Aquatic > Thermal springs >...
TCATTTAGGCGCTGGCAGTAGCACGCCCTTATAGGGCTAGAGCAAACCACCCCTTTTAGGGGTGGTCATGATTTTAATGCATATTTTTAAATACTGCACTTTTAATAAATAAAATTATTACTAGCACTAAAACTGAGACTAGCGCTATTGTTCCACCAGGAGCACTGTTTATATAATATGAGGATATTAAACCTAGGATTATATCTATAAATCCAAATAATATTGAGTACAGCATGGTGCTTTTAAACCCTTTGTTTAATTGAAGAGCTGATGCTACCGGAATTACAATCATAGATGAAATAACTAAAATACCCATTATTCTAATAGAAACAGCAATTGTAGCTCCAACTAAGAGTGTAAATATATAATTAATAAGTTTTACATTTATACCGGTTATGGAAGCACCTTCTTCATCAAAGGTTATGTAAAGCATTTTATTATATAGAAACAATAATAATATGATTGAAATAACACTCAATATTGATATTAAATAAAGATCAGAAGTTGATACAGTTAGAATACTTCCAAATAAATATGTATTAACATTTGCACCAGATTTTCCTGTACTTATAAGCAAAATTGCCACACCAATGCTAAAGGTAAGTACTATAGACATAACAATTTCAGCATATTTTTTATAATAATTTCTTAAAAATTCAATTATGATTCCGCAAATTGAAGTAAATATAAAAGCACTGAGCAGCGGATTAAAACCAAAAATAAGTCCAATTGCAATACCTGCAAAGGATGAGTGTGATAAAGTGTCTCCCATCATGGAATATCTTCTCAAAACAAGAAATACTCCAACTAAAGGACATAAAACTGATATCAAAATACCCGCAATGAGAGCATTTTGCATAAAGCTATATTCCAGCATATTTTCCTCCAAACTAAACTTTAAAAGCAATAGATTCTTAAATTGTTAAATTCTTATATTCCTCAGCGGTATAAAGTGTGCCTTTACCTTTTTCAAGCTTAAATATATGTGTAGAGTTTTCCAAAGCAGCATTAAGATTATGCTCTATTGAAATAACAGTAACATTATGCTTAGTATTGAGCTCTTTTAAAATTTGATAAATTTCTTTTTGACTCATAATATCTATTCCGGTTGAGGGCTCATCGAGCACTAACAATTTTGGTACCGACATAATAGACCTCGCGATGAATATTTTTTGCTGCTGTCCTCCGGATAACTTGCCTATCAAAGAGTTTTTATATTCTATCATACCAACCTTTTTTAAGGAATCAGTTATTAAAGATTTATCCTTTAATTTTATGGCTTTCATATGACAGCTAAGCATTTCATATACAGTAATAGGAAACTGAGAATTATAACTTTCCATTCTCTGAGGAACATATCCAATTTCATTTGTATCAATTGTAATACTTCCAGAATTGGGTTTTAGAAAACCAAGAATAAGTTTTACAAAGGTACTTTTAGCACTTCCGTTTTCACCTAATATGGAAACATAGGAACCACCTTCAATATGAAGATTTATGTTGTCCAATATAAAGGGAGAAGAAGGGTTATAAGAAAAATGTAGATTATTAACCTTTAACATATATTATCATTCTCCAGATATAATTTTTATTAAAATTAGTTATATAAATAAATTATTAACCAAAATAAGCACAAATATAATTATATAACTAAATGCAAATTATTTGCAATATATAATTGAATTATAAATTTAAAACAGGCCAAATTTTTGACCTGCTAAAGTTTTGTACTATATACATTTTTAACTCTCCAAATACCGCTTTTAGTTTTTTCAAGAAAGACTTTATATTTTACATTTTTATGAGGAACCTTGTTTTCCATACCTGAAACGCTCATAACTGCAATATCACCGTCAGAGAAACTCAATTTAATATCATCAACTCTATACAGCTTGTATTTATTAAATAAGCCGGAAGTAACATATTTTTGCACTGTATAATCCAAATCTCTATACTTATTTATATTATAACGGTATCTGGCTCCCCCAATAGCTAAAATAATTAACACTGCAATAAGTATAGGTACTATTTTCTTCATAACTAACTCCTATTTCCATAAAATTACTTATAATATAATAATAACTAAAAAATGTAAATTAGTAAAGAAGAATATAAGTAGATTACGAACTAAAGTTATCGCAGGCTTTGCTTTAAAGTCCGCAGGGCTTTGTGTGGAAAAAAATATATAAGCTTAGCGATTACTTTGCTACTGTTCTAAGGTTCGTGAAGTCATAAAACTAAGAGCCTCTAGTAATTCGCTTTAACTTTTGCTATCTTTAAAGCGAAGCTTATATTATAAATGCTAATATAATATTTTACTTTTTGTTAGCTCAGAAGAGAGGCTCTAAGTTTTATGACTTCACTTCACCAAGAACATGGGCAAAGTACTCAATTAAGCTTATATATTATTTTCCACACCGCCTTACATACTTTAAAGCAAGCCGATAATACTTTTGTTGTTCTCTAATTAATCAGTCTAAACATTAAAAAGTTTGGCGCTGTTTATATTAGCATGTTTTTTGATATTGTAGAAAGTTAATATACTGCAAACCAGCATAGCTCAAGTAAATATTTCAATATTTTTATAGATTTATAATTAAATAGGTGAATTATAAAAATATCATTACTAGCTTTTAATAAAGCCAAAAGTTTTAATATAAATTGATCATTGAGTAAATGGTATAGATAATTATCATAAAGTAAAATATTATTTTCTACACAAGGATCTAAGGTCTTTACACCACAGCCTGGCGGTCATTTTATTTCGCAATTTTATTAAGTTGTTTAAAAATCTTAAATCTGTGTTATTATATTTATAGATATTTTACTAGAGAGGATGATAGTGTTGGAATTTTCATCATTGGTTTTAATGGAAAGAGATAAAGAAACAAATTTTTTGATCAAAGAATTAGGCAGCTATGAAGTAAGCGAAGGTGCACTATATGTAACAAAATTCTATTATGATGGTGATAAAGTTAATATGTTTTTTGATACAAATAGGGATGTTGAAGAATGGGAGTATTCCGCTGTATATGACTTGTTTAATTTAGATATTTTTGAAGAAGCCGGCTTTATAATTGAAGAAATAGATAATGAATATAATCCAACTTGGTTATTGAAATTTGATTATATGGGAGAATATAAAGATATGGCGGAGAAAATAAATACTGCTTGTGAGTTAATTGAAGATGAAATGGAAAGGGTATTTGAAGCAATAAAGGGTAAAGAAGATAGCTACAAATAAAAGGCGGATAAAAAGATTCCATTGATAGTGTTGGAATCTTTTTATTTTTTCATAATTATGTAGATTCTTGCAAAAAAATGCTGAAATAATATGTGCTACATAGTATAATATTATTTGTCAGCAAAAGAAGCATAGAGGTGACTTATGAGATTAGAATTTATTGATAGAGTTCAAGAAAGTGAAATATTAGGGAGAAATATACTAACTAATGATGGAAAAGTTTTGCTTAGAGCTGGGGTAAAGTTAAATAGAAGATATATGGATAAACTTAAGTCGCTTGGAGTTTTTTTTATATACGTAGAGGATAATAGACTCGATGACGTTATGGTTGAGGATGACAGATTATCAGAATTGAAGCAAGTGACAATGAAAAACATGTCGAGAATAATGAGAAATATCCATAGCTGCAATAAAAAGGATGTAAAGGACACAATAAATATTGTAGAGAATTTGGTTGATTATATTATAGATATGGGTGATGTAAATAAAAGCTTATATGATATACAAACTTATGATAATTATACATTTGTACATTCTTTAGATACATGTATTATGTCGTCTTTTTTGGGAATATCTTATGGTTTTAGTGAGAAGGAACTAAAAGAACTTGCTATTGGAGCTATACTTCATGATATAGGTAAAACAAAAATTTCAAATAAAATAATAACTAAAAGCGGTCCTTTAACTAGTGATGAGTTTTTTGAGGTTAAGAAGCACCCTATTTATGGCGGAGAAATACTAAAAAACAATGTTAGAATACCCGACAATGCTATAAAGGCGGTACTTCAGCATCATGAGAGAATAGATGGAAGAGGATACCCATATAATCTTGTAGACAAGGAAATATCGAGATTTGGAAAGGTAGTTTGTGTTTGCGATGTTTATGATGCTGTAAGCAATGATAGGGTATATAGAAAGAAGTTCAGTCCTAATGAAGCTTATGAATTAATATTGTCAGGAAGTGGTACAGCTTTCGATAATGATGTAGTTAGAAGTTTTAGAGAAACCTTTGCAGTTTATCCATTAGGATGCTGCGTTGGATTATCTAACGGCGTTGAAGGTTATATAGTGAGGCAAAATAAAAATTTTCCTGACAGACCAGTGCTTCGTGTACTTTACGAAAGTGAAACAAAGGCACCAATCCCATTTTATGAAATAGATTTGCTAGAATACCCTAATATTGTAATAGAACGAATAGTATCATAAAAGCGTCTCGTTACGAGACGCTTTTATTTAAGTGAAGTTTTCTATAGGTGTTATCTAGTATTTCATCTGCATTTATACCTTCTACAGGATATTCAGAACATGCATAGGAGATATTTATATTTAAAGGTATATCTTTGTATTTAAAGTTACTTAAGAATGCAGATATCTCATCTAATTTATTTGAAGCATTTTTAATATCTAAAAGATTAAATACAATATAAATATCTTCTTTTTCAAAACATAGTAAATTATCGCTAGGAGATAATAGTTTGGAAATAATTCTACTTAGTTCGCTCTTGAAAGCTTCATAAAAGTCTAAATTATATTTTTCAATTATTTCAGTATAATTAGTTAGCTCAATAATTGCTAAAGTAAAGAAGATCTTGTATTTGATATTATAGTCTATACATTTTATAAGCCCATCATAGGTTTTATAGGATATAAAATTATTTTTTATATTTGTATTAATATGAAAATTAACCATTCCCATATGTCGGCCTAATATATTTATCAGTTCTATTTCATCATCTAAATTAAGATATCTATCAATGCATATGAGAAAAAATCCAATAGTACGGTCACAGTCTTTTATAGGAATAGAGGCAGTATACTTGATTTCCTTTGAAAGGGTATCGACTAAGTCTATAGATTTTTTAAAATAACTGCTTTCTTTATATAATGTAACTCCGTTCATTAATTGATTATAGGTATGATTATCTGATGTTGCAGCAAACTTTAAATCCTCCATGCTGACTAATGTATTGCATTTATAGGTTAAAGGATAAATTGAAGTATAATTTTCACGAGGAATATAAATACCGCAGAATACAAAAGGAATCATATCTTCAATTGTTTGTATTGTATGCTGAAGTTTAACTTTAAAATCTGCTCTAGATATTAAAAAACTTGTATTTTCTGTTATGTTCTTTAGATTTTTATTAGAAATTTTTAATTTATCTATGGAGTTTAATGAAAAACTAATAAAAATAATAAAAGCAGTCATAAAAACTATAGGCATATAGCCATATGAATTATATAAATAAATTGAAAAACAAGCCAAAATTGTACAGGTAATAAAGTTTAATAATATGTAATAAAGACCATTTTCTAAAGTGATAAATATTAATGCTTTGTATTCAAAGGATAAGTTTAAGCAATATAAAATATAATTAGATATAAGTATAAACACGCTGAATAATATTACAGATGCCTGTTCGTAGTTTCTTAAGTAGTATATGTTGTCTATTTTATTTATCAGTATATGAGATATGAAAACTGATAATATTACTAAGCTTCTGTTAAATACATGTGTGTTTTCAGTAAGCAGATTTAAATTTTTAGAGTTATTATATTCAATAGCAAAGGAAATAAAATAGCATATAAATATCATTAATGCAGTTATATATAAACTGAATTTTATATAACATATTATAATTATAAAGTCACTAAAATTTATATTTGTTACTTTAAATTTAAGAGAATATTTATTTACTAGAACGAAAGAAAGCATTAAAATTATTAAGAAGATATAATCTTCAGTATATAAGGTAATAGAACTTGTACTAAGTTTAAATATAGAAAAAAGTACAATAAAAATAGAAAGGAAATAATATATAATTCTTGTATGTTTATTTACAGAAGTATTATTCATGAAATCACCCTAATTATTTAGTTTTTTTTATTATATCAAATAGAAAAGTAAATAAAAAGAATTTTATTGAATTATATATGTTATGGTAAGGAGAAAGACATGAAAGATGATTTAATTAGAAATATAATAGAAGGTATGAACAAAGTTTTCAATTATGGAATTATCGAAATTAGTGATGACTATAATTTGATGTCTAACTGGGCATTGGTAAGAAACATTGAAATTGACAGTAAAAAAGTAATTGTTTTTATCAATGAAGGCTACAATGATTGTACCAATATGGTAGAGTATTTGAAGGAAATGCTAAATGTGAGATATATTGAATTGAATAAAATACTGGTGTCAGATGGTACACAGCTGCAGACATACGATAACGATACTCTGGTGCTAAACTATACTGATAATAATATTATATATTATGGTGCTAATTCGGAGCAAACCTTACAGGAACTCATAAATTTAAGCAGAAGCTCAAGATATGTTAATAATGAAGCTGAAAGGGATAACCTCAAATGCTGGGTAACCTATAGTATTATTGCGTTAAATGTTGTGGCTTACATACTAACAGCATTTTTATCAGGTAATATTTTTGATAGTGATATAAATGTACTTATAAAATTAGGAGCAAAATATAATGAACTTATAGCTGAAGGCCAGTATTACAGGCTTATATCTTGTATGTTCCTTCACGGAGGTTTATTACATGTTGCTCTGAATATGTATGCTTTATATTCTATTGGACCTTTGGTTGAAAGACTTTATGGAAGAGCTAAGTACATTGTTATATATTTTGCAAGCGGCATTTTATCCTCTTTATTTAGCTATGTTTTTTCTGACAGTGTTTCTGTTGGTGCTTCAGGGGCTATCTTCGGACTTCTTGGAACTACGTTAGTTTTTGCTGTAAAGGCAAGAAAAAATATTGGGAGAGATTTTTTAAGGAATATTGCCTCCGTAATTATTATTAATCTCATTATAGGTTTTACTATGTCAAATATTGATAATTTTGGACACTTAGGCGGACTGGTTGGAGGTATATTGATAACTTTAATTTTAGACAGTATAAATAAAAAAGATGAGGCTTAAGATGAGCCTCATCTTTTTTATTTAAGAAGCAATCTCTTCTATATCAGTGTCAAGAAGAGTTTCTTTTTCTATTAATTTTTCTGTAATTTTTTCAAGAAGTTCTCTATCTTTTGTAATAATTTGCTTTACTTCTTCATATAGGCTGTCAATAGTGGTTTTGCATTCCTTAACTATATTATCAGTATTAGCATAGTTTAAATGAGAAAGTTCTTCAAAGTTTAAAAGACCTAAAGTTTCTCCCATACCATACTGAGTAATCATGCTTGAAACTATTCTTGTTGTCTGCTGAAAATCATTGTAAGCACCCGTAGTAATAAAATCGCTCCCGAAAATTATATCCTCAGCTGCTCTTCCCGCAAGGAGCACCATTATTCTTCTTTTTAAGTAATCCTTGTTTTGGTAAAGTTTATCCTCAGGTATACTTAAGGTATATCCGCCGGCACCTTTGCTTGTCGGTATAATAGTTACCTTTGAAAGTTTATCATCAGGAAGCACTTTTAAGGTAAGTAGTGCATGTCCTGCTTCATGATAAGCAGTAATCTTCTTATCTTTATCCTTAATATGATCTCTGTTTATCTTCTCATAACCAGCTAATACGATTGAATAAGCTTTATCCATATGAAGGTTGGTTATAAACTTGTCCTCATCTTTGGCCGCAAGAATAGCAGCTTCATTAACTAAACTTTCAAGCTTAGCACCTGAGAAGTAGGAAGTTTTTTGAGCCCACTCATGAATATTTATATCTTTTATTGGTTTGTTTTTTAAGTGCAGAGCTAATATCTTTTCTCTGGCAGCTACATCAGGAAGAGTTATTTCTATATGTCTGTCAAACCTGCCTGGTCTTAAAAGTGCAGGATCAAGTGTATCCAGCCTGTTTGTTGCAGCTATTATAAAAATACCTTCTTTTTCATTAAAACCTGACATTTCAGTTAAAAGAGCATTAAGAGTTTGATCCTTTTCTTCAGAACCGCCTCCAGCTTTTCCACCATCTCTTTTTTTACCTATGGCATCTATTTCATCTATAAAAATTACAGCTTTTCCATGGCTCCTTGCTTTCTTAAAAAGCTGTCTTATTCTGCTGGCTCCTACCCCTACATATACCTGGACAAAGTCTGATCCAGACATAGCATAAAAGGGAACGCCAGCTTCACCAGCCACTGCTTTAGCTAAAAGTGTTTTACCTGTACCAGGCTCACCATAGAGCATAATACCTTTTGGCATCCTTGCACCATATGCATTATATTTTTCTGGGTTTTTGAGAAAATCTATTATATCTTTTACACTTTCCTTGGCTTCTTCATTACCTGCAACAGAGTCAAAAGTGCAGGCAGCATTTGAAACAGCGGAAACATCAAGAGCATCCACTCCCTTCAGCTTTTTTGAGCTTAGACTTGATGATTTAACTGTCATTACGGCCATAAACACTAGGGAAGCACTTAAAAGAAAAGTAGGTATAGCCTGCTTAGGTGAAAATGGAGAATTCTCAGAAACATTGATTCCTTGTTTTAATAACTCTTCTTTAAAATTATTTGTTCTAGGATTATCTGTTTCATAGGTATTTCCATCAGTTAGTTTTACTTTTATTTTAGGTGAACTAGTAACATATACTGTAGAAACTTTTTTAGCGGCTATATCCTTCATAAAGTCTACATATAACTTATCAGACTTAGAAGGGCTATCTATATTAAATATTAGGAGCAATACTATAGATAAAAGCGCTATTGCCATTGGAATATACAAATACCTTTTCTTATTCTTATTCATAATATCCTCCTTAGATAAATCGTTGATTTTATATGTTTTAGTTTTTTAAATATATGTGCCTTATAAAATATTATTATATAGACTTAAAATTTAAAGTCCAATGAAAATCATAAAATTTGCTAAAGTAAATTATGTTAAAGAATAAAATGGATGTTGCATAAATTGTTTTTTAATATATACTTTAATTATTGGATTTAAAGCTTAGGAATAGGGGGAAGTGCTATGAAACTAACTAGTATTAAAGCAAAAGTAACATCTAAAGATATTTTAGAAGTAATTGATGAGTATGTTAAGGTAGAGGGCTTAAATATAAACGAAATAAAAATAAATGATTTAATAACTATAAAGGGAAGTTATAAAAAGGGAGTGGAAATTCCATTTCAGGCTGTGGCAGGAATCGGAGGAATAAGAGATAATATTGTTAACATTAAAATATTTGAATTTAAAGTTGCTAAATTAGGTATAATGAGTTCTGTTAAGAATTTTGCATTAAAAACTGCTTTAAAGGATTTTGAGGAAAATGGAATAACAGTAGATAAGGATAATTTGTGTGTAGACCTAAATACAATAGCAAAGCTTGTACCGTTTGTTTACTTTAAGCTTAAGGCTATCAACCTAATAGAGGATGCATTAGAGATAGAGGCAGAAGATATAGTATATGCTCCGGAAAAAGAAGTTTCTGAGTTTAAGAAGAAGGACAAAAATAAGGATAAAACACAAAATACCTTAGAAGATGGTTATACTAAGGCTAGGGAAAATATTGAAAATAGAGTTCCTGAAAAGTATAAGGATATAGTAGAATATGCTCTGCTTGTTCCAGATATTGGGGCACTTCTTTGGAGATTATTTAAGGATAAAAGAGTAGACATTAAAACCAAGATGATGGTTGGAGGCTTAATTGCATATATAGCATCTCCAATAGACATAATACCTGATTTTATACCTCTTGTAGGTAAGATAGATGATGTTGCTATTGTATTTTTTGCAATGAATAAAATTATTAATGAAGTGCCAGAGGAAGTTATATTATCAAATTGGACCGGAAAAGATGATATAATAAACGTTATAAAAGATGGTGTAGCGTTTATTTCAAAAATGGTTGGCAGCCAAAATGTTGGTAAACTCTTAGAATACGTTAAAAAATTGAGAGTAAAAGGTTTTAATGAGGAGAAGGAAGATGAAAAGTGTCACGATATACACTGATGGAGCTTGCAGAGGAAATGGAAAGGAAAATACAATAGGAGCTTTTGGAATTGTATTTATGTATAATGGAGCCAAAAAAGAGGTTAAGCAGGCTTTTAGAAATACAACTAATAATATTATGGAGCTTTCTGCTGTGATACAAGCCTTATCCATGCTTAAAGAGCCGTGTGAGGTTAAGATTTACAGTGATTCTGCTTATGTAATTAATGCAATAAATCAAAAGTGGATAGATAACTGGCAAAGAAATGGGTGGAAAAGTTCAACCAAAGAGCCTGTAAAAAATAAAGAGCTCTGGGAGAAGTTAATAGAGCTTATAAAATATCATAAGGTTCAGTTTATTAAGGTTAAAGGTCATTCGGATAATGAGTATAACAATAGATGTGATGAGCTTGCCAATGAAGCAATGGATGAACTAAAGAAACTATAGAAGTAATTTCAAGGTTTAATAAAATAAAAATTGCATACTCTAATGATATACTATAATGAAAGGAGTGCATTTGAGTATGGGATTTTTAAAAGGCGTTACTACAGGAGCAATGATTGGAGCAGCTGCAGGAATGTTAATAGCTCCTCAGCTTAACAAAAATTCAAGAAAGAGATTAAGAAGATCCGGTGATATGATGATGGGCATAATGGGAGATATCCATGATGATATTATGCGAAAAATGAGATAAATTTTTATGAAAGCTCGAGAATTATCGATTCTCGAGCTTTTTAAGTATATTTTGAAAATTAAATAAAAACTTAGTCTAAAATTCAAAAATATGATATAATAATATTATTATATTGCATTTTTATCTACATATGATTATTTAAGTTTACGAAGGATGAGTGTATATGGAAATTTTAGCTTTGGGGGAAAAAATAAAAAGACGTAGAAAAGAATTAAATATGACACTGAAGGACTTGGCTGGAGATAGAATTACACCTGGTCAAATAAGTCTTGTTGAATCAGGAAAATCAAACCCGAGCATGGACCTTTTAGAGTACTTGGCAGGAGCTTTAAATACTTCTATAGAATATTTAATGGAATCTGAGGAAGCACAAGCTGAAAAAATATGTACTTATTTTGAAAATATTATTACAGCATTTATTTTGAATGAAGATTTTTCCTTAGCAGAAAAATATGTGGAAAGTGCAATTAATTACGCTGAAAAATATAAGTTGGAATATAGAAAAGCAAAAAACTTATTTTTACGTGGAGTTATTTACATGAAGCAAGGAAAAACTTCAAAATGTCAGCAGTTTTTTTTGGCTGCCAACATTTTATTTATTAAGTTAAACTGCAGTGAGGATATAATAAATACATTTCTTAAGCTTGGTATAATAACTCTTCATATGAAGGCGTATAATTCTTCTCACAGCTATTTTAAACAGGCGGAAAAGGTATTTAAAGACAGCAATATAGGAAATGATTTTTTGCTTGGAGAAATATATTATTATATAGCTTATACTTATCATAAGCTGGAAAATAATAATCAAGCAATTGAATATTCTAATTTGGCAAAACAGAAGTTCAAGGAACTGGATAATAAAAAAGAATATGCAAAGACTTTATTGAAATTATCTCTTGACTACAGCAGCAGGGGAGATATAAACAATGCAATAAAATACTCTAAAAAAAGCATGGACGAGTTTAAAGCAGTTCATAATTTAGATTACTTGGCAGAGATTGAAAATAATCTAGGGAGACTATTTTTTGAGTTTGAAAATTATGATGAGGCTTTTGAACATTTAAATAAATCAAAAAAAATAAGAGCAGAAATTGATGAAGTAAAGTTGGTAGAAACCTTATTAAGTGTGTGTGATATTTATATCAAGTTAAAAGATCTTGAAAATTCGAATAAGGTTCTGAAGGAGATATATGAGCATATAGGAAACTGCAAGGACAAGCTTCTTATTGAATATTATATACTAAAGTATAGAGTTTTATGCTTACAAGGTGATGGTTATAATGCAGAAAGTACTTTGAATGAGGCATTATCATATGCAAGTTTAATGGGGTATAATAAGGAGCAGGCTGAAATTTCTATAATGCTTGGAAAGTTTTATGTTGACAATGGAAAAGGTAAAGAGGCAGCTGAGTTTTTATCAAGAGGGATACAGTTATTCAAGTCTATAGGTGCATTTAAAGATTTTGAATGATAGGTATTAGTTTGGGGGGAAACAGGTGGAAATACTGTCAACTGGCGGAAAAATAAAAAGGGCGAGAATATATAAAGGATATACTTTAAAGGATATTTGCGGAGATAAAATATCTATTTCTAAAATGAGCTGTATCGAAAATGATAAAGCCGAAGCTGAAGAATGGATTATAGAACATATTTCAGAATTATTGAATTTAGATAAAGAATATTTGATGCAGAATATAAGAGAACAGATAATACAAAATATATCTTTTTTAGAAGGTAATAAGTCTTTAGATAATTATGAGCAGGAAGTTTTATATAGTTTAGGGTTTGCAGAAAAATATGAGTATTATGATCTCTGCTTTAAACTTATACACTTGATCTTCAATTATCATATTGATAGAGATGAAATTGAAAAGGTACAGGGCCTGACGTCTAAGTATTACGAGTATTATCAAAAATGTTATGATGATGAAAATTACCTTACTTACTATATGGATATAGCTAGATTTTTGTTTAGTAATAAAGATTTTTCCCAGGCTGCTAACTATTATAATAATGTGCGAAAATCCTCAAAGGAAAAAAATAAGCTTACTATCCTTGCCAAGGCTACATATAACGAAGCAGCTTGTTATATTATGCTTAGAAACTATGAAAGAGCATATGAAATTGCTGTAAGACTTAAAGAATTAGTTGAATATATGGATAAGGACTTAGGGAAGGCTGAAGTGTACCATATGCTTGCTATGCTGTCTTTAATTATGGATAAGGGAAAATTTGAGGAATATGAATCTAAATCTTATGAGCTCTATGGCTATAATAGACAGGCAAAATCAAAAGCTATTTATAACTATGCAGCAACAATGTTTGATGTAAAACTTAACGAAAAAGCTATGAAATATATTAAAAATGCACTTACACTTTACCCTAAGGATAATAAGGAAAAGTTAGTTAAGTTTATGCTGCTTGTTATAGACGAACTTATAGATAATGATATACTAGAGTACGCCCAGGAGATTTGCGATGAAGCTTTAGATAATTCTATAAGCCTTGATAATATTGAGTTTATAGAAGAAAGTTATTATTTAAAATCACGTATACTTCAAAAACAAGATAATTTTCTTTCAGCAGAAATGTATATGAATTTATCACTAGATGCTCTTTTAAAATTTGGAACTAAAAAACAGATATATAAAAGATATATGGAAATGGGTTATATGTATTCAAATTTATCTCAGGTAAGTGAAGCATTAAAATATTTTAATTTAGCTATAATAATGGAAAAGAAGATGTAGTCTTGTTAAGACTTCATCTTCTTTTCTCTTTCTATAATAAAGTTTTTAGCTTTTACTTCATAGCTGTCATCGAGAGGTGTTAACTCTATCTCTCCGTATTTAAGCTCCATAGCTGCTTTTATTAATCTATCAGCAAGCTCAGGATTTTTAGATAATAATGAGCCATGGAAATAAGTGCAGTAGGTGTTTTTATAAATACAGCCCTCATATCCATCCTCTCCATTATTTCCATAGCCTGCTACAACCTTGCCTAAAGGAGTATGATTACCTATATATGTTCTCCCGGAATGATTTTCAAAACCAACATAAGTTTCATTAAAGGTTTCATTATATATTACAGTATTTCCTATAAATCTCTTTTCCCCTCCATCAGTACAAACATCTAATATGCCCAGTCCATCAAGTCTCTCGCCGCCTGGAGTTGTATAATATTTTCCAAGGAGTTGATAACCTCCGCATATGCTTAAGAAAACCTTTGAGTTTTCAATATATTCAGTAATAGCATATTTTTTAGTTTCCTTTAAGTCGCTTGAAACAATAGACTGCTCATAATCCTGGCCGCCTCCAAAAAATACTATATCATAGAGTTCTCCCTTAAAAGTATCTCCCATAGACACGTTAAAAACATTGACCTTTATGCCTCTTTTTTCAGCTCTATATTTTAAAATACGAATATTTCCTAAATCACCATATACATTTAAAAGATCTGGGTATAGATGACATATATTTAATTCCATAGCTTTTCACCTCGATTTTACCAAAGTTTTTTAATATATCCTTTGCTGTGCAAGAATTTTCTAAAGTTAATCATAGAAGTATAAGTTGCCAGAATGTATATAAAGTCAGTTTCACAGTTTTTAATTTCATTTAGTAAGTTTTCGTAGCTTTCACATAAAACAAATCTTTCCTGATTTAAGCCTGCAGCCTTAAGTCTTACAGCCATATCATAAATTCTAATACCGGAAATCATTATCTTACTCATATCTATTGAAGAAAGCTTTTCAAAATTCACATCCCATATCCATGACACATCTCGTCCATCAGCATAATTATCATTTAAAATAAAAGCTGCACTTATTGCTTTTGTATCAAAAGTTAAAGTGTTAATAGCTTCATCAAAGCCAGCAGGATTTTTAACTAGAATTATTTTAACTTGTTTGTTATCTATATTTAAAGTTTCCTGTCTTCCAAAGCTTGAAGAGGTACTCTTTAGAGCATTAAATATAGTTGAATTTTCTAGTCCTAAAAATTTAGCAACAGAGTAAGCACAGAGTGCATTATATATATTGTAAGTTCCAGGCTGATTGATATAATATTCATTTCCATTAAAATATACCAGCGAACCACTAGATGTTTGTTCGACTATATTATCTACAGTATAGGCAAGTTCTGGCCTTTTATATCCGCACTCACTACAGTAGAAGCTTCCTAAATGATTGTATGTAATATAATTGTAGCTATAAGGACTTTTACACTTTTTACAGAACTTCGCATCCGCATTAATATCTATTTGCTTGTTTGAACTTACTTCATAATCAAATCCATAATATTGTATTTCATTTTCTACATCTAAATCACCTAATAAAGATTCATCCCCATTTAAGACTAGGGTAGAATCAGGAGATTTAATTATACCATCTAATATTTTTTTTAAGGTAGTATAGACCTCCCCATATCTATCAAGCTGATCTCTAAATAAGTTCGTGACAGTTATTACCTTTGGCTTTATGTATTCTGTTACCAGAGGAACATTTGCTTCATCTACTTCTATAACAGCATATTTCTTGTCAACCGAGGATCTAAATCTATAATTTTCGATAAAACATGCTGTTATTCCAGGAAGCATATTTGCGCCAGTACTATTAGTTATTGAATTACCTGAAACTTCTTTTACCATACTATAAATCATACTTGTGGTAGTGGTTTTTCCATTAGTACCTGTTACTAAAATAACCTCATAATCTTTAGCAACAGTACTTAATATATGTTTATCAATCTTCAAAGCAACTTTTCCAGGGAAATTACTGCCGCCTTTAAATAGAAGTTTAGAGAGTTTCATAATAATTTTTGAAGTAATTATGCCTATAAAAGTTTTTATATTAATTTTAAACACCGCCTTGTGTGAGTATTTTTAGCACTAAAATATTATAACTCATATTTTAACACATGCATATATATAAGACAAATTGTAAATACATAATTTTCTAAGCTGTTTTAGTGGCATTTTTTTAATTAATTTGTTAGAATATTTATAAGTGTAGGAAAAAAGCAAATGAGGTGGAGTAATGATTGATATTAAAAAATTTAAGGACGCTTTTAGTAAGGACAAGCTACCTAAATTTGATATACATAAGAAAATTATAAACAAATTAAATAAAGACAATATGGCAAGGTTAGTAGAACAAATTAAAAAATATTTAGATAAGGATAATATTAAAAATAAGTTTGAAGGATTTAAAATAAAATATAAAGAAAACGCCAAAGCCTATACTGCTTTTTTAGCTTTAGGAATTATTATAGTTGTTTCCTTTGGCATTTCAGTTAATAACAATCATAAGAAAGCTATAGCAGAAGATTTGAGCAAAAAATATGCAATTGCTGCTAATCAAGCTGAAGAATACTATTACAATGGTCAGTATGATAAAGCTATAGTTGAATACGGCAAGCTTATGGCAAAGGATGCAAAAGAAGGTTTATGGGATGCTAAAATTGCGGAAATATATTCTGTAAAAGGCGATATACAAAAATCAAATGAATATATACAAAAGGCTAAAGAGCTTGGAAGTAAGAATTCTCAAGTTCTAAACTCTGTTATTTTTACAGAGTTTATGAATAAAGATTATAAAACAGCTCTTAGTTATGGCGAAGAAGCTTTAAAGCAATTTCCTAAAGATAAGAGCTTAATTAAAACAATGTTTACTGTCTATATGTCTAATAACTTAATGGACAAAGCTAAAGAATTAGTATCAAGCTACCCTGTAGATACAAAATCAGCTTATGATACTGCAGAATATTCAAGAATGCTTATGATTGATGGACAATGGGAGCAAGGTTATAAGGAATTAAGAGCTGCCTGGGATATAGATAAGGATGAATACAAAATATATGATATATTAGCTCAGATGTCGGTTTATAATAAAGATTCTCTATTAGAAAGCATAAGTACCATGGCTGAAAAAAATCCTAATGACTTAGCGTATAAAATGTGGCTTGCAAAGATATATTCTTTAAGTGACGCAACCGCAGATCAAGCAGTGAGTCTAGTTGATTCTTTAAAACAGTATAATTTGGGTAAAATAGAAATCAAGCTAATTGAAGCAGCAGCGCTTCAAAATTTAAAAAAGAATGACAAGGCTGATGAGCTTATAAAAAAAGTTATAGACGAAAATAAGGATGATTACAGAGTGCTTCACACTGCAGGATGGTATTATCTAAATAAAATGAATTTCACAAATGCTGAAAAATATTGCAGAGAGTCTATAATTAAAAATAAGAATTATCCAGATAATTATGGGTTTTTAATGCCTGAAATTTTAAAAGCTCAAGGGAAAACAATAGAAGCAGAGCCCTATTTCAGAACTGCCTTATCTATGGAGCCTTATAACTATAATATAACGCTTACAGTTGCAAACTATTATTGGTATACTACAAAAAATATTGATAAAGCTATGGAAAATTTTAAAATCGCAGAATTTGTAAAACCAGACGAACCTGAAATAAAGTATAATATGGCTTTAATAAATCTATCCAATAAGAAGTATGATGAAGCTGTAAACCTGCTTAAGCAATGTATTAAGCTTTCGGACAGTACGGCCAAATATCATAGAACTTTAGGTACAGTTTATTTGCAAAATAAGAAAACAGAAGATGCAATTAAAGAAATAAGGTATGCTTATGCAGCTGATCAAGATGATATAATGACTTTAAATAATGCAGGATGTTATTATATAAGCCAAGATACTAATTTAGAGAAAGGTGAATATAATTTGAGAAAGGCTCAGGAAGGCATCAATGATTCAACTGATAAATATACAGCTGACACGATAAGAAGCAACTATAAGAAAGCTAAGGATTTGTTAGATAAATATAATAGCGGTACAGGAAACGAAACTTTAAAGATGCCTGATTTTGTTTTATTTTATTAATTAAAGCAGCACAAGATGTGCTGCTTTTAAATTTTACTGAATTGTTAAGGATTGCTTGTAGTTTCCTAAAATATCATTTACAGGTGATACAGCTATAAATGCACTTGGTTCAATGCTCTTTACGATAGATTTCAAGGCAGTTAACTGATTCCTTTGAATAACTACATATATAAATTTTTTCTTATCGTTAGAATAGCCGCCTACAGCATCAAGAACTGTAACACCACGGACAAGTTTAGTATTAATCGTTGAAATTATTTCACTTGAATCTTCACAGATAATAATACATTGCCTTGAGGAAGCAAGACCTTCCTGTATAGCGTCAAGGGTTTTGGTTCTTATAAAGCTAGCAATTAAAGCATACATTACAGAACGAGGTCCAAATACATAAGCTATAAGTGCATAAACTATAAAATCCTGAATTAATAATATATTTGAAAGCTGAAGGTTTTTAAATTTGTTATTGATTATTTTTGCTAGTATATCTAATCCACCGGAGGAAGCTTGTGATAAAAATATAAGGTATACAGATACTCCTAAAAGTACCCCGCAAAATATTGCAGAAAGAAGCAGGTCTTCAATAGGCTTGAATTTGAAGGCTGCACTAAAATAATCTATAAGTAAAGAGGAAAGTACAACCACAAAAGCGCTTCTTATAGTAAACTTGCTTCCAACCAGCTTATATCCGAATAAGAATAAAGGTACATTCATAATAATAGTAAGAAGTCCTACTTTAAGACCGAATATATGGTTGATGACCATGGCTATTCCTGTAACTCCGCCTATCCCTATTTGTGAAGGTAGTAAAAAAGCAGAAATAGCTAAAGAAAGTATAATGCTGCCTAAGGTTATAAGTGCATATTCTTTGATAAAAGTTTTCATGATAAAAGTTCCTCCTAATAATGAAAGATATTATTCAAATAATGAAACGTTTGACGGATTAATTTCAAGCAATAATATACTAGCACAAAAATACTAGCCAAACAATTAAAATATTATAAAATTTTATTGAATATAGTTTTTCCATAAAATAAAATAGGTATTATGAATAAAATAAAAAAGTAGAGCATCGGAGGTATAATAGTGTATCCATTAAAATTTGAAAATTTATATTATGATAAAATCTGGGGTGGAAGAGATTTAGAGCTTTTTAGAAGCAATCTTCCAGAAGGTAATATAGGTGAAAGCTGGGATGTTGCTTGTCATCCACATGGAACAAGTGTTGTTTGTAATGGAGAATTCAAAAGCATGAGGCTAGATGAGCTTATAAAGATTAAGGGTAATGATATTGTTGGAAGTAAAATTTCAAAGGATTGGTTTCCTCTTCTTGTTAAGTTGATAAACGCAAAGGACAAACTCTCAGTACAGGTGCATCCTGAAGATGAATATGCTCAAAAAATAGAGCATGAAATGGGAAAGACAGAAGTTTGGTATGTAGTAGAAGCCTTTGAGGGTGCTAACCTTGTAGTTGGAACTAAAAATTGCACTAAAGAGCAATTTAAAAAAGCGATTCAAACTGGGGAATTCGACGAGTTTATGAATAAAATCCCAGTAAAAAAAGGAGAGGTTTACTTTGTAAAGAGCGGTCTTGTTCATGCTATAGGTGAAGGGGTTATTATAGCAGAAATTCAGCAAAATAGTGATACTACTTATAGAGTATATGATTATAATCGAGGCAGGGAATTACATGTTGATAAAGCTTTAGATGTTGTGAATTTAAATCTAAAAGGTGAAAAAAGCATTGGACTTAAATTAGAGAAAAAGGGCTTTAGTAAAACTTATTACTGCCTTTGTGAACATTTTTCATTGGAGCTGTATGAAGTTGAGTGCAGTTTTAAGGAAAAGAGTGATAGTGAAAGATTCTATATATTTACTGCTGTTGATGGTGAGGGAGAAATATCTTATTCAAGTGGGAAAGAAATTATTAAGAAAGGTGATAGTATTTTAATTCCTGCTTCTTTAGGAGAATATGAAATCAAGGGGAACGTAAAGCTTCTTAAAAGCTACGTTCCAGATTTAGAGAAAACTAAACAAGAAATAATAGATAATGTTATAACACAATAATCATAAAATGAGAGGAGACTTCCTCTCATTTTATTTTTGAAATTAATAATTAGTCTGAAAAATGAATTGATTACCTGCACAATTCACCAAATAGTCAAAAATATAAATAATTTCTTGCAAAATTAATGATTTCATGCAATAATAATATTATAAACTCTAAGGAGGGATTCGGGGAATGTTAAATAATATAGGTATTACTAGCAACAGTATTTACAGAAATATTTCAGTGTCAGATTTAGTTGAACACGCATTGAAAAACAATGAAGGAAAGCTGTCAGAAACAGGCGCACTTGTTGTGCATACTGGAAAATATACAGGAAGATCGCCAAAAGATAGGTTTATAGTAAGACAAAAATCAGTAGAGGATAAAATAAACTGGGGCGAAGTAAACATTCCTATAGAGGAAGAAGTTTTTGATAATTTATATAATAAGGTTTTAGCCCATTTAAATAGTAATAAATTATATTTGTTTGATGGTTTTGTAGGAGCTCTAAAGGATTACAGAATTTCAGTTAGAGTAATAAGCGAATTTGCATCACAGGCACTTTTTGCTAATCAATTATTCATAAGACCAAACAGAGAAGAACTGAAAGCTTTTAATGCCGATTACACTGTTATTGCAGCACCAAGCTTTAAAGCAAATGGAAAAGAAGATGGTATAAATTCAGAGGCTTTTATTATAATTAATTTTGATAAAAAGATAATATTAATTGGTGGAACCCAATATTCTGGTGAGATAAAAAAATCAATGTTCTCTTTGATGAATTATCTACTTCCTAATAAGGGTGTTTTCCCTATGCACTGTTCTGCAAATATAGGAGAAAACGGAGATACTGCTGTGTTTTTTGGATTATCAGGAACAGGAAAGACTACTCTTTCAGCTGATCCGGAAAGAAAACTTATCGGTGACGATGAACATGGCTGGTGCAGTAGTGGTGTGTTTAATTTTGAAGGTGGATGTTACGCTAAGGCTATTAAACTATCTAAAGAAAAAGAAAAGGAAATATATAATGCCATAAAATTTGGTACTATATTAGAAAATGTAGTTTTAGATGAAAATAGAAGTCCTGACTACGATGATGACAGCCTTACAGAAAATACTAGAGCAGCTTATCCTCTGCAATATATAGAAAACATAGAAGAGAGCGGCATGGGAGGACATCCTAAGACAATTATATTCTTGACCGCTGACGCTTTTGGAGTGCTTCCTCCTGTATCCAAGCTTACGAAAGAAGCTGCAATGTATCATTTTATGTCTGGCTATACCAGCAAGCTTGCTGGAACTGAAAGAGGAATAACTGAACCTAAAGCAACTTTCTCAGCTTGCTTTGGAGAGCCATTCATGCTTATGAATCCTTCAGTTTATGCAGAACTTTTAGGAGAAAAAATTGAAAAGTGCGGTTCAGAGGTTTATTTGATAAATACAGGTTGGTCCGGTGGAGGATATGGAACAGGAGAAAGAATAAAACTTTCATATACAAGGGCTATGGTTAAGGCAGCACTTGAAGGAAAATTAAAGAATGTAAATTACAAAGAAGATTCTATTTTTAAACTTTTAGTACCTGTAGAGTGTCCTAATGTACCAAATGAAATATTAAATCCTAGAAATACATGGGCAAGTGTTGAACAATATGAGATAAAGGCTAAAGAACTAGCAAGAAAGTTTAATGAAAACTTTAAAAAGTTTAATAATGTTCCAGAGTACATAGTAAATGCTGGACCAGTATTGAATGATTTGCCAGAAAAACAATATGCTATTGCAATAGATAAATTATAAAAAATAAGGAGCTTAACAAATAAAGGAATATTGTTAAGCTCCTTATTTTTTTATATAATTAGTAAACATAACATATTTTGAGGTGGTTATAGTGAATGTACATATTAAAAAAATAGGTATGAGAAATATTAAAACTGCAATAGCTGTGATGATTTCTATACTTATATCGAAACTTCTAAACATGGAATATCCATTTTTTACTGCTATAGCATCCATTATTTCCATGCAAAGTTCTGTTGAAGCATCTTTTACAGCTGGCAGAAATAGAATGCTTGGAACTTTTATAGGGGCTTTAATTGGATTTATACTCTCAAGCATTATGCCTGGAAATATTATTCTAGTTGGTATTGGAATAGTTGCAGTAATATACATATGCAATATTTTTAATTGGGAACAGTCAACTTCAATAGCCTGTGTGGTATTTTGTGCGATTATGATGAATTTAAAGGGAGGCAGCCCGTTTTTTTATAGTATAAACAGGCTTGTGGATACCTTTATAGGTATAACTGTTGCTGTAGGAGTAAACTACTTTATAGCTCCTCCACGATCTGATAAAGATACTGACAATGGTTGATTATTAGATTAAAAAATTATTAAAAATCCATATTATAATTGAATTTCGCTATAGGAAGATAGTATAATTAAATTTGTGCTTAGAATAAATTAGAGAGTGAGAGTGAGACGATGTCTGCAAATTTATTGTTTCTTTTAAAAACAGTTATAATTGCTATAGTTGAGGGAATAACTGAGTTTTTGCCAATTTCTTCGACAGGTCATATGATTATAGTTGGGCATTTTATTAATTTTACCGGTGAATATGCTACATTCTTTGAAGTAGTGATACAATTAGGAGCAATACTGGCAATTGTAGTTTTGTACTGGAAAAAGATTTCGGAATCTTTAAAACCAAATAATTTGCTTGTTCCAGGAAGACCGGGATTTAAGTTATGGCTTAATATGCTAATAGCTTTTATACCAGCAGCTGTAATTGGACTAGTATTCAAAAAGAAAATAGATAAATACTTATTTAATACATTGACAGTCGCTGTAGCAATGATAGTTGGTGGTACACTATTAATAATTATTGAAAATTCTTTTAGGAAAAGGCGTCATACTACAAAAGATTTAGAAAGCGTATCTCCTATGCAAGCTTTAAAAATAGGCGTTTTTCAGTGCCTATCACTATGGCCTGGAATGTCTAGATCTGCTTCTACAATAATGGGAGGATGGATAAGCGGACTTTCAACACCTGCTGCAGCTGAGTTTTCATTTTTCCTTGCAATTCCAACAATGATTGCAGCCAGTGGTTTGGATATTATTAAGGACAGACCTCATATGAATTCTTTAGAACTTATAGCTTTAATATTAGGTTTTATTGTTTCTTTCCTAGTTGCATTACTTGTTGTTGAAAAGTTTATTAATTTCTTAAAGAAAAAACCAATGAGAGTATTTGCGATTTATAGAATTTTAATAGGTATTATACTTCTTGTATTGGCTGCTCTTAAAGTAATCACTATAACTAAATAATATAGAATTTTAAAAAGCCCTAGAGGCTTTTTAATTTTATAATTAAAAATTAAGTATTTTTATAGTTAACTGGTAATAATAAATATGAGTCTAAACTTGTTTATTATAAATGCGGTAATTGTGTTACACTATATGATATCTAAGTAACTTAATTGGTAGCATATATAACTTATAGTTGACATATTTGGGAAAAGTGCTAATTGTTAAGAAGTGTGTTTAAAATTAGAATTTATCGTTGTATAATAGTACTAAAAAGTATTTGGAGGGATATGTGAATGGCAGAAAACATAAAAAGAATTGCATTACTTACAGGCGGTGGAGACTGTCCTGGATTAAACGCAGTATTAAGAGCAGCAACTAGAACAGCAATTTTAAAATATGGATATGAAGTTATTGGATATAAGTTTGGCTATAGAGGGTTATACAACAATGATTATATGACTTTAAATCTTGATGCCGTATCAGGTATATTACATAGAGGAGGTACAATTCTATATAGTTCTAATAAAGACAACCTATTTGACTATTTAGTAGAAGAAGACGGAAAAATGGTTAAAAAGGATGTTTCAGATGTAGCTGTAGAGAATTTAAAGAAAGCCGGAGTTGATGTTCTTGTTGTTATAGGTGGAGATGGAACCTTGACAAGTGCTAGAGACTTTGCAAGAAAAGGTATTAAAGTTATAGGAGTACCTAAAACTATAGATAATGACCTTGCATCAACTGATGTTACATTTGGTTTTAATACTGCAGTAGGAGTTGCCACAGAAGCACTTGATAGACTTCATACAACTGCTGAATCACATCATAGAATAATGATACTAGAAGTTATGGGAAGAAATGCTGGATGGATAGCTCTTGAATCAGGTTTAGCTGGTTCAGCAGATGTTATTCTTATCCCAGAAATTCCATATGATATAAATAAAATTGTAGAAAAAATCAATGATAGAAAGAAGCAGGGAAAAGTATTCAGTATAATAGTTGTTGCTGAAGGTGCTAAATCTAAGGATGGCGATGTGGTTATAAGCAAAATTGTTGAAGATAGTCCAGATCCTATCAGATTAGGTGGTATTGCTAACAAGCTTGCTTTGGACTTAGAGAGGTTAATAAAAGATCATGAAATAAGAAGTACTGTTCTTGGTCATGTTCAAAGAGGTGGAATAACTTCAACATATGATAGAGTACTTTCGACTAAGTACGGAGTTGCCGCAGTAGATTTAATAAATGAAGGTAAGTTTGGCAACATGGTATGCTTAAAAGGAAATGAATTATCCTATGACAGTCTTGAAAATGTTATTGGGAAAACTAAAAATGTTGATCCTAGCGGTGAATTAGTTGAAGTAGCAAGAAGTATTGGAATTTCATTTGGTGACTAGAATTGTAGGCATGCAGGTTTTTTGCATGCCTATTATATCGTTATATGTTGGGGAATTAAAAAAGGGATGAAAACCTGGAGGAAATTATGAAAGAAATAAAAAGATACATAGATACAAGAATAGGAGAGTATAGTTTTTATTTTGAAGATATAGATAGCGGATATTCATACTCTTTTAATGAAAAAGCTATAATGCCTTCTGCAAGTTGTATTAAAGTACCTATTGCTATGGCGCTTCTTAGAGAAGTAGAAAATGATACTATTGATCTTGAACATAAATTATTGGTTAAAAAAGAGGAAATGGTAGAAGGAAGCGGCATTATCCATGAATTTGATGAAAAGGATTACTCTATAAGGGAACTGCTTACAGTTATGTTGATACAAAGCGATAATACTGCAACAAATAAAATTATAGATATTTTAGGTATGGACAAAATAAATAATCATATTAAACAAATAGGACTTAAAGATACTTTATTAAAAAGAAAAATGATGGATTTTAAGGCTAGAGAAAAAGGACTTGAAAATATAACAAGCAGCATAGATTTAGCACGATGCTTTAAAGAGCTTCATAATGGTAATTATTTAACCAGAAGTAATAGAGAATATTTAATCAATATTCTTCATAAAACACAAAACAGGGATAAGCTTGCATTCTACATGCCTGAAAGAGAATGGAAGAATATAGCAAATAAGACTGGAAGCTTGTCAGGTATAGAAAATGATTCAGCACTTATTAATATAGATAAAGGTAATTTTGTATTTGTTGTTATGGCTAAATCCTTGCCTAATAATGTATATGGTGTAGTAACTATTTCTCGAGTAGGAAAAATGATGTGGGATATTATAGATAGAAATTGGAAATAGGCTTTGCGTACATTTTATGTACGTTTTTTTTGTTTGAGAAAGCGTAAAAATATTAGTGATTTTTTTATTTATTTAAGGTTTACTATCTATTAAATTGTAATAAATTCGATTATACTATTAACGGACAAGCATTTTAATAATGAGGTGACAATATGGGAGATAAGAATTATAAAAAAATTGTACTTGATATAATCATAGTAACTATTGGCTGCATATTAACGGCATTTTCTATTACATCAATATTAAAGCCTAATGGTCTAATTTCAGGTGGAATAACTGGTATTTCAATTATATTAGAAAAGTTTATTCATATTAAATATACTTATATATATTATGCCTTATCTTTATTTGTGCTTTTATCAGCATGGCTTGCTGTGGGGAAAAAAGAGGCTTTAAAAATAATCACTCTATCAGTAACTTTTCCGATTATTTTGATTGTGCTTGAGAATTTAAATTATAATTTTATTAGTAATGATATGATATTGGGCTCAGTATACTATGGAATAATAGGCGGAATAGGAGTTGGCCTTGTTCTTAAAAGGGGATTTTCCTTTGGAGGAACTGATACAGTTGCAAAGATTCTACATCAAAAAGTATTTGCTTTTATAAGTATAAGTGAAATACTATTAGGCATTGATGGAACTATAATAGCCAGCTCTGCAATAATTTATGACAAAAAGGTTGCTTTATATGCTATTATTTCCCAAGTAATAACTGTAAAAGTAATTGATATGGTTTTATTTGGATTTAGCTCTAAAAAAGTTAATATCGAAATTATAAGCGATGAATATGAAGTTATAACAAAGTATATTCTTCACAATGTAAAAAGAGGAGTGAGCAGTTCTGAAATAAAAGGGGGATATATGAACCTTCAAAGATTAAAAATATCAACTATTTGCTCGCCGAGGGAAGCTATGCTTATAAAAGCGTTTATAGCTCAAGTTGATCAAAATGCATTTATAAATGTTTTACCTGTTATTTCTGTTTGGGGAAAAGGTGCTGGGTTTGATAGGTTAGTAGAAGAAGAATAAAGGCGGAGAACGCAATAGAGAGGTATCAAACTATGAGTTAGAGTCAGCAGTGTTTTTGGTGGGAAATAATATAGTCCAATAATATTTTTTGCCTTGTAATTATTTAGCGTGATCATTACTAATTCACACTTTTTCAGCAGGTCTATGAAGATTTTTTATTAAGTTGTACAAATACTCTTCCTGGTGTGTCAATATATGAAAATTATAGTTAAGTAGAGAAATATATAGATATAATGAATTATTTTGATGTAAATGGGTATTATATACCCATGTGGGTTTGGATATGTGATATTATATTCTTTGTCGCCGACACAAAGCGACAACAAATCACCTGAATAATCTTGTTCAATATCTGATAGCAAGTAAAAATTACTTTTAAAAAAGATGTTGACAGATAAAAGTTTAGATGATAAGCTATAAAAGCTGTCAGATGACGGCAAAATAATTGGTCTTTGAAAATTAAACAGAGAATATTAAGGTAAATGACCAGCAATTCTTTTGAAGTTGAAAAACTTCTTAAATAAGTAAGCGATGAGCTTAAGTTTTCAAACTTTTAAATTGAGAGTTTGATCCTGGCTCAGGACGAACGCTGGCGGCGTGCCTAACACATGCAAGTCGAGCGGGAGACTTCGGTCTCTAGCGGCGGACGGGTGAGTAACACGTGGGTAACCTGCCTTAGTGAGGGGGATAGCCTCCCGAAAGGGAGATTAATACCGCATAACATTGCGATATCGCATGATATTGTAATTAAAGGAGTAATCCGCACTAAGATGGACCCGCGGCGCATTAGCTAGTTGGTGAGGTAACGGCTCACCAAGGCGACGATGCGTAGCCGGCCTGAGAGGGTGAACGGCCACATTGGAACTGAGACACGGTCCAGACTCCTACGGGAGGCAGCAGTGGGGAATATTGCACAATGGGCGAAAGCCTGATGCAGCAACGCCGCGTGAGTGATGAAGGCCTTCGGGTTGTAAAGCTCTGTCTTCTGGGACGATAATGACGGTACCAGAGGAGGAAGCCACGGCTAACTACGTGCCAGCAGCCGCGGTAATACGTAGGTGGCAAGCGTTGTCCGGATTTACTGGGCGTAAAGGATGCGTAGGCGGATACTTAAGTCAGATGTGAAAATCCCGGGCTTAACTTGGGAACTGCATTTGAAACTGGGTATCTAGAGTGCGGGAGAGGAAAGTGGAATTCCTAGTGTAGCGGTGAAATGCGTAGAGATTAGGAAGAACACCAGTGGCGAAGGCGACTTTCTGGACCGTAACTGACGCTGAGGCATGAAAGCGTGGGGAGCAAACAGGATTAGATACCCTGGTAGTCCACGCCGTAAACGATGAATACTAGGTGTGGGGGTTATCATGACTTCCGTGCCGCAGTTAACACAATAAGTATTCCGCCTGGGGAGTACGGTCGCAAGATTAAAACTCAAAGGAATTGACGGGGGCCCGCACAAGCAGCGGAGCATGTGGTTTAATTCGAAGCAACGCGAAGAACCTTACCTAGACTTGACATCTCCTGAATTACCGGTAATGCGGGAAGCCCTTCGGGGCAGGAAGACAGGTGGTGCATGGTTGTCGTCAGCTCGTGTCGTGAGATGTTGGGTTAAGTCCCGCAACGAGCGCAACCCTTGTCGTTAGTTGCTACCATTAAGTTGAGCACTCTAGCGAGACTGCCGCGGTTAACGCGGAGGAAGGTGGGGATGACGTCAAATCATCATGCCCCTTATGTCTAGGGCTACACACGTGCTACAATGGTCGGTACAAAAAGACGCAAAACCGTGAGGTGGAGCAAAACTTTAAAACCGATCCCAGTTCGGATTGTAGGCTGCAACTCGCCTACATGAAGCCGGAGTTGCTAGTAATCGCAAATCAGAATGTTGCGGTGAATACGTTCCCGGGCCTTGTACACACCGCCCGTCACACCATGAGAGTTGCCAACACCCGAAGTCCGTGAGCTAACCTTTTGGAGGCAGCGGCCGAAGGTGGGGGTAGCGATTGGGGTGAAGTCGTAACAAGGTAGCCGTAGGAGAACCTGCGGCTGGATCACCTCCTTTCTATGGAGAAATTCCTAAATGTTCAATTAGAACATTAGGTAATTGTTGGTTCCTTAATCTCTGTTTAATTTTGAGAGACCAAAGGTCGAAAGACCGCAGGTAGTTCTCAAATTGTTCTTTGAAAATTGCACAGATTAAAAATAGATTAAATTGTTACTCAAACTAACTACAAACTAGAATGGGTATACAATTTCGCAAGTTGCATCGAAAGATGTAACTATAAAAATTATAATGGTCAAGCTACGAAGAGCGCATGGTGAATGCCTTGGCACTAGGAGCCGACGAAGGACGCGATAAGCTGCGATAAGCTTTGGGTAGGCGCAAATAGCCAGTGATCCAGAGATTTCCGAATGGGGCAACCCCCACAGTCAAAACTGTGGATCGTGCACTGAATAAATAGGTGTACGAAGGTAACCCAGGGAACTGAAACATCTAAGTACCTGGAGGAAGAGAAAGAAACATCGATTTCCTAAGTAGCGGCGAGCGAAAGGGAAAGAGCCCAAACCAGCTATTTATAGCTGGGGTTGCGGACAGAACATAAAATTGTGATTTCATTAACTGAAGAAAGCTGGAAAGCTTCGCTACAGAGTGTAATAGCCACGTAAGTGAAAGTGAATAACAAGAGTTCTGATCCAGAGTACCACGAGACACGTGAAACCTTGTGGGAAGCAGGGAGGACCACCTCCCAAGGCTAAATACTACCTAGTGACCGATAGTGAAGAAGTACCGTGAGGGAAAGGTGAAAAGAACCCCGGGAGGGGAGTGAAATAGAACCTGAAACCGTGTGCTTACAAACAGTCGAAGGGCATTAAAGCCTAACGGCGTGCTTTTTGTAGAACGAGCCAGCGAGTTACGATGTGCAGCGAGGTTAAGTACTTAAGGTACGGAGCCGAAGGGAAACCGAGTCTGAAAAGGGCAAATAGTTGCATGTCGTAGACCCGAAACCGGGTGACCTATCCATGGACAGGTTGAAGCGGAAGTAAAATTCCGTGGAGGACCGAACCACGTTGGTGTTGAAAAACCATGGGATGAGCTGTGGATAGCGGAGAAATTCCAATCGAACTCGGAGATAGCTGGTTCTCCTCGAAATATCTTTAGGGATAGCGTCGATTAATTAAGTTATGGAGGTAGAGCACTGAATGGGCTAGGGGCCTTTTAGGTTACTGAACCCTATCAAACTCCGAATGCCATATACTTGTATTTCGGCAGTCAGACTGCGAGTGATAAGATCCGTAGTCAAAAGGGAAACAGCCCAGATCATCAGCTAAGGTCCCAAAGTGTAAGTTAAGTGGAAAAGGATGTGGGATTTCTAAGACAACTAGGATGTTGGCTTAGAAGCAGCCACTCATTTAAAGAGTGCGTAATAGCTCACTAGTCGAGAGATCCCGCGCCGAAGATGTCCGGGGCTAAAACTTACCACCGAAGCTATGAATGTACCGTAAGGTACGTGGTAGAGGAGCTTTCTGTATTGGCTGAAGTCATACCGTAAGGAGTGGTGGACGATACAGAAGTGAGTATGCTGGCATAAGTAGCGAGAAATGAGTGAGAATCTCATTGGTCGAAAACCTAAGGTTTCCTGAGGAAGGCTCGTCCGCTCAGGGTTAGTCGGGACCTAAGCCGAGGCCGAAAGGCGTAGGTGATGGACAATCGGTTGATATTCCGATACCGGAAGTGGCGTTATTAGAAATGGAGTGACGCAGAAGGATAGGATGTGCACACTGTTGGATTAGTGTGTCTAAGCATTTAGGATTCTAGGTAGGCAAATCCGCCTAGAGTATCTGAGATGTTATGGGGAGCGAAATTTAAGTAGCGAAGTATCTGATTCCATGCTGCCAAGAAAAGCTTCTATCGAGGTAGCTTCCGCCCGTACCGCAAACCGACACAGGTAGGTGAGGAGAGAATCCTAAGACCAGCGGAAGAATCGTTGTTAAGGAACTCGGCAAATTGACCCCGTAACTTCGGGAGAAGGGGTGCCTAGGAAACTAGGCCGCAGAGAATAGTCCCAAGCAACTGTTTAGCAAAAACACAGGTCTCTGCTAAAGCGAAAGCTGATGTATAGGGGCTGACGCCTGCCCGGTGCTGGAAGGTTAAGGGGACTGGTTAGTCGCAAGGCGAAGCCATGAACTTAAGCCCCAGTAAACGGCGGCCGTAACTATAACGGTCCTAAGGTAGCGAAATTCCTTGTCAGGTAAGTTCTGACCCGCACGAATGGCGTAATGACTTGGGAACTGTCTCAACAACGAATCCGGCGAAATTGTATTGCGAGTGAAGATGCTCGCTACCCGCGATTGGACGGAAAGACCCCGTAGAGCTTTACTGTAGCTTAGCATTGAGGTTCGATATTGTCTGTACAGGATAGGTGGGAGACTGAGAAACAGGGTCGTTAGGCCCTGCGGAGTCAACCTTGGGATACCACCCTGACAGTATTGAGCTTCTAACGATAGCCCATGAAACTGGGTGTCGGACATTGTTAGGTGGGCAGTTTGACTGGGGCGGTCGCCTCCTAAAATGTAACGGAGGCGCTCAAAGGTTCCCTCAGAGCGGTTGGAAATCGCTCGAAGAGTGTAAAGGCAGAAGGGAGCCTGACTGCGACACCTACAAGTGGAGCAGGTACGAAAGTAGGACTTAGTGATCCGGTGGTTCCTCGTGGGAGGGCCATCGCTCAACGGATAAAAGCTACCTCGGGGATAACAGGCTGATCTCCCCCAAGAGTCCACATCGACGGGGAGGTTTGGCACCTCGATGTCGGCTCGTCGCATCCTGGGGCTGAAGTAGGTCCCAAGGGTTGGGCTGTTCGCCCATTAAAGCGGCACGCGAGCTGGGTTCAGAACGTCGTGAGACAGTTCGGTCCCTATCCGTCGCGGGCGCAAGAAGTTTGAGAGGAGCTGTCCTTAGTACGAGAGGACCGGGATGGACTAACCTCTGGTGCACCAGTTGTCACGCCAGTGGCACGGCTGGGTAGCTATGTTAGGACGGGATAAACGCTGAAAGCATCTAAGCGTGAAGCCCACCTCAAGATAAGACTTCTCATAGCGTAAGCTAGTAAGACCCCTTGAAGAACACAAGGTTGATAGGTCAGAGGTGTAAGCATGGTAACATGTTTAGCTGACTGATACTAATAGGTCGAGGGCTTGACCAAATTAATTTAATCTGTGCAATTTTGAAAGAATAATTAGTTATTCTTTAATATCTAGTGGCGATGATGCAAAGGTTACACCCGTTCCCATTCCGAACACGAAGGTTAAGCTTTGAGATGTCGATGGTACTGCTCGGGAGACTGAGTGGAAGAGTAGAGAGTTGCTAGATTATGGCTCATTGGTCAAGCGGTCAAGACACCACCCTTTCACGGTGGTAACAGGGGTTCGATTCCCCTATGAGTCACCATTATATGCAGATGTGGCGGAATTGGCAGACGCACTAGACTTAGGATCTAGCGCCAACGGCGTGGGGGTTCGACTCCCTTCATCTGCACCAATAAAAAGAATTCTTTATTAGTACTGATAAAGAATTCTTTTTATTTGGAGAAATACTTCCTAAGACTAAATATCCATAATTAACGTAATGTAATATATAGGAAGAAAGTTGATCAATAGAACATAAATAAAAAAATACTTGTCATATTAATAAAGTTAGTGTATAATAAAGAAGTTGCGATGTAACAGCGATGAAGCAAGAGGTAGCCGACTTCCGGGAAATTCTTTGCTGAGTATGCTTAGTCATGAACTGAGCGACGGGGTTTGTAACGTTTGTGTTGCGTTTTAATGCATGCAACACCAGGAACAGTTTACAGAACACCCGCTGTTGTACGTAGGAAGTAAAGCGTGCGATGAAAAGGAGGGAAATCAAAATGGCAAAACAAAAAATTAGAATCAGACTTAAGGCATTTGATCACAATATACTTGATCAATCCGCTGAGAAAATTGTGGAAACTGCTAAAACAACAGGAGCTAAGGTGGTAGGACCAGTTCCACTACCAACAGAAAAAGATGTTATTACTATATTAAGAGCTCCACATAAGTATAAAGATTCTAGAGAACAATTTGAAATCAGAACTCATAAGAGACTAATAGACATAATCAGTCCATCACCAAAGACTGTTGATGCTCTAATGAGATTAGATTTGCCAGCAGGCGTTGATATCGAAATAAAACTATAAACGTACATATTGATGTGCGATATAAAAATGAACTATTATGATTGCAAGGCAGTCCGCTAATATGTTTGGAGGTGCAAGGAAATGAAAAAAGCTATACTAGGTAAGAAACTTGGTATGACTCAAATATTTGATGAAAATGGAAAAGTTATTCCTGTGACAGTTGTTGAAGCAGGTCCATGCGTAGTAATTCAAAAGAAAACTGTTGAAAAAGACGGATATGATGCTATCCAAGTTGGATTTGGAGACATAAGAGAAAGCTTGAGAAACAAACCTGTTAAGGGTCAGTTTGCTAAAGCAGGTGTATCTCTAAAGAGATATATAAAAGAATTAAGATTAGAAAATGCTAGCGAATATCAAGTTGGTCAAGAAATTAAGGCTGATGTATTTGCTGCAGGTGAAAGCATAGACGTTTCTGGAGTTTCTAAAGGAAAAGGATTTGCTGGTGTTATAAAGAGATGGAACTTCCACAGAGGACCAGAAACACACGGATCCAAGTTCCATAGAGCAGTTGGTTCAATGGGTGGTTCATCAGATCCATCAAGAACTTTTAAAAATAAGAAAATGCCAGGACACATGGGAAATGCAAACACCACAGTATTAAACCTAAAGGTTGCAAAGGTAATGCCTGAGAAGAATCTTATTCTAATCAAGGGTGGAATACCAGGACCAAACAAAGGTTTAGTTGTAATAAGAAACAGCGTTAAAGCTTAAGTTTTGGTAGAAAGGAGGATACAGAATGCCTACAGTAGGATTATTTAATAAAGAAGGACAAAAGGTTGGAGAAATTCAATTATCTGAAAGTGTATTTGGAGCTCCAATAAATGCTGATGTACTGCATCAGGTTGTTGTAGCACAACTTGCTAACAAGAGACAGGGAACTCAGTCAGCTAAAACTAGAGCTGAAGTTTCTGGAGGTGGAATTAAGCCTTGGAGACAAAAGGGAACTGGTAGAGCAAGACAAGGTTCAACTAGATCACCACAATGGATTCATGGTGGTATAGTATTTGCACCAAAGCCAAGAGATTATAGTATGGCAATTCCTAAGAAGATGAAGAGAGTTGGTTTAAAAGCTGCATTATCTTCAAAGGTTGTAGACAATAACATAGTTGTTTTAGAGAGTTTAGAAATAGCTGCTCCAAAAACTAAAGAAGTAGTTTCGATGTTAAATGCGTTTGAAGCTAAGAAGACTTTAATAGTTACTGCTGAAACTAATGAAAATGTATATAAGTCAGCAAGAAACATAGAAGGTGTTGCAGTATTACCTGTTAACAACTTAAATGTTTATGATATATTAAAGTATGAAAAATTAATAGTAACTAAGGAAGCTGTATCAAAAATTGAGGAGGTGTATGCATAATGAAGCTAACTAACTATGATATAATAAGAAGACCTGTTATAACTGAAAAGAGTATGGCTTCAATGACAGATAAAAAATACACCTTTATAGTTGATGTGCATGCTAATAAGACTATGGTTAAAAAGGCTGTAGAAGATGTTTTTGGAGTTACTGTTGATGAAGTGAAGATAATGAATATCTTAGGTAAAAATAAGAGAGTTGGAGTTCACTTCGGTAAGAGACCTGATTATAAGAAAGCTATTGTAAAACTTACTGCTGATAGTAAGACAATAGAATTCTTCGAAGGAATGTAATACAATAAAGCAGGTATTGGCTGAAAGCCAGAAAAGCTAAAAGAAGGAGGGAATTACGAATGGCAGTTAAGAAGTTTAATCCTACCACACCTTCCAGAAGACAAATGACAATGCCAACATTTGAAGAGATAACAACAGATCAACCAGAGAAATCTCTTTTAGTGTCATTAAAGAAGAAGGCTGGTAGAAATAATCAAGGTAAGATAACTGTTAGACATCACGGTGGTGGTGCAAAACAAAATTATAGATTAATAGATTTTAAGAGAAACAAGGATGGTATTCCAGCAAAAGTTTCTACTATTGAATATGATCCAAATAGGTCTGCATATATTGCTTTAGTAGTTTATGCTGATGGAGAAAAGAGATATATTATAGCTCCAGTTGGATTAAAAGTTGGAGATGTAGTATTATCAGGTTCAGAAGTAGATATAAAGGTTGGTAATACATTACCACTTAGAAATATCCCTGTTGGTACAGTAATTCACAATATTGAATTGACAGCTGGAAAAGGTGCTCAACTTGTAAGAAGTGCAGGTGCTTCAGCTCAGCTTATGGCTAAAGAAGGAGACTATGCTACTTTAAGACTTCCAAGTGGTGAAATGAGATATGTTAGACTTGAATGCAGAGCTACAATAGGAACAGTTTCAAACTTAACTCATGAAATTGTTAATTTAGGTAATGCAGGTAGAAAGAGACATATGGGTTGGAGACCAACTGTAAGAGGTTCTGTAATGAACCCTGTAGATCACCCACACGGTGGTGGAGAAGGTAAATCTCCAATAGGTCATCCAGGACCGCTTACTCCATGGGGTAAGCCAGCACTTGGATATAAGACAAGAAAGCATAAGAAATACTCTGATAGATTAATCGTAAAGAAAAGAAATAGCAAATAGTTAGGAGAGAATTTTGATTCTCTTCCTAATTTATTGTTACAAATAATTAGGTAGTATGAAGGGAGGCAAAATCCGTGAGCAGATCAGTTAAAAAAGGACCTTTCGTTCACGAGGGTTTATTAAAGAAAATAAACGAAATGAACAAGGCAGGAGAAAAAAAAGTTATAAAGACTTGGTCTAGAAGTTCAACTATATTTCCACAAATGATAGGTCATACTATAGCAGTACATGATGGAAGAAAGCACGTTCCTGTTTACATATCAGAAGATATGGTAGGACATAAGCTTGGAGAGTTTGTTTTAACTAGAACTTACAGAGGTCATGTAGACAAAACAGAAAAGAAGTCAGGTTTAAGATAAGTTTTGGGAAGGAGGTAGCTAACAATGGAAGCTAAAGCTATAGCAAGATATATAAGAATGTCTCCAATGAAAGTTGGAATAGTTCTTGATTTAATAAGAAATAAAAACGTTAATGAAGCTTTTGCTGTATTACAATATACCCCAAAGGATGCAGCTGTAGTAGTTAATAAACTATTAAAGTCAGCTGTTGCAAATGCAGAAAATAATTTAAATTTGGATGCAAGCAGATTATACGTTGCTGAAGCACACGTAGGCCAAGGTCCAACATTAAAGAGATTTAGACCACATGCTCAAGGTAGAGCATTTAGTATAAAGAAGAGAACAAGTCATATTACTCTAGTAGTTAAGGAAAGAGCTTAAGAAGGAGGGATATATAGTGGGACAAAAAGTACATCCACACGGCTTAAGAGTTGGTGTAATCAAAGATTGGGATGCAAAGTGGTTTGCAGATAACAAAAATTTTGCAGATAATCTTATTGAAGATAATAAGGTAAGAGAATTTGTTAAAAGAAGATTATATCAAGCTGGTATTTCAAAAATTGAAATAGAAAGAGCCGCAAAAAGAATTAAATTAAATATATTTACTGCAAAACCTGGTATAGTAATTGGAAAAGGTGGATCAGAAATAGAAGCACTTAAAAAAGATATCGTTAAAATGGTTGGAGATAAAACCGTACTTATCAATATCGTAGAAGTTAAAAGTTCAGAAACTAATGCTCAGTTAATGGCTGAAAATATAGCTCAACAATTAGAAAAAAGAATAGCTTTTAGAAGAGCTATGAAACAAACTATTCAAAGAGCTATGAAGCAAGGTGTTAAAGGAGTAAAAACTGAATGTTCTGGAAGACTTGGTGGTGCTGAAATTGCAAGATCTGAAAGATACCATGAAGGAACAATTCCACTACAAACATTAAGAGCTGATATAGATTATGGATTTGCTGAAGCAGATACTACTTATGGAAAAATCGGAGTTAAGGTTTGGGTTTATAAAGGAGAAGTTCTTCCAGTGAAGAAAGTTAAGAAGGAAGAAGTAAACGCATAAGGAAGGAGGATTTCGCTATGTTAATGCCTAAAAGAGTTAAACATCGTAAGGTTCAACGTGGCAACATGAGAGGTAAGGCTACAAGAGGTAATTTTATTGCTTATGGAGATTACGCTATTCAAGCTACTGAACCAGGATGGATTAAAAGTAATCAAATAGAATCAGCGAGAATTGCGATAAATAGACACGTAAAAAGAGGAGGAAAACTTTGGATAAAGATTTTCCCAGATAAACCAGTAACAGAAAAGCCTGCTGAAACACGTATGGGTTCCGGTAAAGGTTCACCAGAGTTCTGGGTTGCAGTTGTTAAACCTGGCAGAGTATTGTTCGAGTTGTCAGGAGTTCCAGAAGAGGTTGCTAGAGAAGCAATGAGACTAGCATCACACAAACTTCCAGTAGCAACTAAGTTTGTTACAAGAAGAGATTTTGAGGAAATGGGTGGTGAGATTAATGAAGGCTAATGATTTAAGAGATTTAAGAGAAGGTACTCCTCAAGATTTAACAGATAAATTAAATAGCTTAAAAGGTGAATTATTCAACTTAAGATTCCAGTTAGCTACTGGTCAACTTGAAAATCCAATGAGAATTAGAGAAGTAAAGAAATCTATAGCCCAAATTAAGACCATCCTTAGGGAAGCTGAGTTAAGGGCAGTAAAGTAGTAATGCCGGAAGGAGGAGCGTCCAAGTGGAAAGAGCAAATAGAAAAACAAGAATAGGTAAAGTTGTATCTGATAAGATGGATAAGACAATAGTTGTTGCTGTTGAAACAAAAGTTCGTCATCCATTGTATGGTAAAACAATTAACAGAACTACAAAGTTTAAAGCTCATGATGAAAATAATGAAGCAAAAATGAATGATAGAGTTTTAATAATGGAAACAAGACCATTATCTAAAGATAAGAGATGGAGACTTGTTGAAATAGTTGAGAAAGCTAAATAAGCTTTAATACTGAAAGGAGGTTTTTTACATGATACAGCAACAAACAATGCTAAAAGTAGCTGATAACACTGGTGCTAAGGAAATTATGTGTATCAGAGTTTTAGGTGGTTCCAAGAGAAAGTATGGAAACATTGGTGATGTAATAGTTGCTAGCGTTAAAAGTGCAACACCAGGCGGAGTTGTTAAAAAAGGTGATGTAGTTAAAGCAGTTATTGTTAGATCTGTAAAAGGACTAAGAAGAGCTGATGGATCATATATAAAGTTTGACGAAAATGCAGCAGTTGTAATTAAGGAAGATAAACAGCCTAAGGGAACTCGTATCTTTGGACCAGTGGCTAGGGAGCTAAGAGATAAGGAATACAATAAAATATTATCATTAGCACCAGAAGTTCTATAAGACAGGGAGGTGGCTATGATGGAAAATATTAAAGTGCATGTTAGAAAAAAAGACACTGTTATGGTTATATCAGGAAAAGATAAAGGCAAAATTGGTGAAGTTCTAGCAGTAATGCCTAAGACTGGTAAAGTTGTTGTTAAAGGCATCAATGTTGTAAGCAGACACACTAAACCAAATAAAGCAAATATGCAAGGTGGAATAGTTAAAAAGGAAGCTGCTATATTTAGTTCTAAGGTTATGTTATACTGCAATAGTTGCAAGAGCGTAACTAGAATAAGTCATAAAATACTCGATGATGGAACTAAAGTTAGAGTATGTAAGAAGTGCGGAGAAACATTTTAATGTTTGAAAGGAGGTTTAACTAATGGTTCCAAGACTACAAGAAAAGTATGAAAAGGAAGTTGTTCCAGCTTTAATGGAAAAGTTTGGATATAAAAATATAATGGAAGTTCCAAAACTTGATAAAGTTGTTGTAAACATGGGTGTTGGTGAAGCTAAAGACAATCCTAAAGTTTTAGAATCAGCTGTAGCAGATCTACAACTTATAACAGGACAAAAGGCAATTATAACAAGAGCTAAAAAGTCAATAGCTAACTTCAAAATAAGACAAAATATGCCAATAGGCTGCAAGGTTACTCTTAGAAAGAGCAGAATGTTTGAATTTGCTGATAAGCTAATGAATGTTGCACTACCAAGAGTTAGAGACTTCAGAGGAATATCAGATAAATCATTCGATGGAAGAGGTAACTACTCCTTAGGAATAAAAGAGCAGTTAATTTTCCCAGAAGTTGAGTATGATAAAATTGATAAAGTTAGAGGTATGGATATAATATTCGTTACTACTGCAAAGACAGACGAGGAAGCAAGAGAACTATTAAGATTCCTTGGTATGCCATTTGCTCAGTAATTAAGGAGGGAAAAACGTGGCACGTAAGGCATTAATAGAAAAGTGGAACAAAGAACCAAAGTTTTCAACTAGAGCTTATACAAGATGCAGAATATGTGGAAGACCACATGCAGTACTTAGAAAATTTGGTATATGCCGTATTTGTTTTAGAGAACTTGCTTACAAAGGCGAAATACCTGGCTGTAGAAAAGCAAGTTGGTAATATTACCTATTGAATGAAAGGAGGCACAAATCAATGGCAATGACAGATCCTATTGCAGATTTACTAACCCGTATAAGAAATGCTAATGTGGTTAGACATGAAATAGTAGAAGTACCGTCTTCTAATATAAAGAAGGCAGTTGCAAATATAATGCTACAAGAGGGATATCTTAAAAACATAGAGGAATATAACGATGGTTCCGTACCTATGTTAAGATTATCTATGAGATATGGTGCTAATAAGCAAAGAGTTATAACAGGAATTAGAAGAATTTCTAAACCAGGACTTAGAGTTTACTGCAGGAAGGAAGAAATTCCAAAGGTACTTAATGGTTTAGGAGTTGCAGTTATATCAACATCAAAAGGAATCGTAACAGACAGAGAAGCAAGGAAATTAGGACTAGGTGGAGAAGTTATTTGCTACATCTGGTAATTAACAGAGGAGGTGTAATAGATGTCAAGAATAGGAAAGCTTCCAGTTGCTATACCAAATGGTGTAACAGTTACAGTAGCTACAGATAACGTTGTTACTGTTAAGGGACCAAAGGGTCAGCTTGTAAAAGAAATGAGCAAAAAAATTAACATAGCTGTAGAAGACAATGCGGTTGTTGTTACAAGAAATAATGATGAAAAAGAACAAAGAGCTCTTCATGGATTGACTAGAGCCTTAATAAATAATATGGTTACAGGTGTAAGCCAAGGATATCAAAAAACACTAGAACTTGTTGGAGTTGGTTATAGAGCAACTCTTCAAGGTAAGAAATTAGTTATGAGTCTTGGTTACTCACATCCTGTTGAAATAGAAGCAGTTGCAGGTATTGATTTTGAAACTCCTGCTCCAACAAGAGTAGTTGTTAAAGGAATTGATAAAGAATTAGTAGGAGCTGTAGCAGCTGATATTAGAACATGGAGAAAGCCAGAGCCTTATAAGGGCAAAGGAATTAAGTATGATAATGAAGTTATCAGACGTAAAGAAGGTAAAACTGGTAAGAAATAATTAGTTTGCAACAGGTCAATGCGTATAAATTAATTTTAGAGTATTGGCTAACATAGAAAGGAGTGAACTTCATGATTAATAAGGATAATAGACAAGAATCCAGAGTAAGACGTCATTTAAGAATTCGTAAAAAAGTTTCTGGTACTGCAGAAAGACCAAGATTATCAGTATATAGAAGCGAAAAAAATATATACGCTCAAATTATAGATGATGTTGCTCAAAGAACACTTGTGTCAGCTTCAACTATAGATAAAGATTTTAATGGATTAGGTAGTAATAAAGAGGCTGCTAAAGAAGTTGGTAAGTTAGTTGCCCAAAAAGCGATAGAAAAAGGAATAAAGTCTGTTGTATTTGACAGAGGCGGATATATTTATCACGGAAGAATACAAGAACTTGCTGAAGGTGCAAGAGAAGCAGGACTAGAATTCTAAAAAAGGAGGGAAATCAATGAGAATAGATCCTAGCACACTAGAGCTTAAAGAGAAAGTTGTTTTTATAAATAGAGTTGCTAAGGTTGTTAAGGGTGGTAGAAATTTCAGATTCAGCGCTCTTGTAGTAGTTGGAGATGAAAATGGCCACGTTGGAGTAGGAATTGGAAAGTCTATAGAAATTCCTGAAGCTATAAGAAAAGGAATTGAAGATGCTAAGAAGAATCTTGTTAATTGTCCTATAGTTGGAACAACTGTTCCTCACCAAATTGTAGGAGAATTTGGAAAAGGTAAAGTGTTAATAATGCCAGCTGCAGAAGGTACTGGAGTTATAGCTGGAGGTCCAGCTAGAGCAGTACTTGAGCTAGCAGGATTAAAGGACGTTAGAGCTAAGTCTCTTGGTTCAAACAATCCAAGAAACATGGTTAATGCTACAATAAACGGATTGGCTTCCTTAAGAACAGCTGAAGATATAGCTAAATTAAGAGGCAAGACCGTTGAAGAGATTCTAGGTTAGGAGGGATTGACCATGGCTAAGCTACAAATAACTTTAAAAAAGAGTTTAATTGGAAGACTAGACAGTCATATAGCTACAGCTAAGGCTCTTGGATTAAAAACAATCGGAAAGAGCGTTGAAAAAGAGGATACTCCTCAGATAAGAGGTATGATAAATAAAATAAACTATCTTTTAGAAGTAAAAGAAGTATAATAGGTAATAGTTGAGGAGGTGTAATGAATGAAACTTCATGACTTAAAACCTGCAGAAGGTTCTAAAAAGAGTCCTAAGAGAATAGGTAGAGGTACTGGTTCTGGACTTGGAAGAAACGCTGGTAAAGGTGAAAAAGGACAATGGGCTAGATCTGGTGGTGGAGTAAGACCTGGATTTGAAGGAGGACAAATGCCTCTTTATAGAAGACTTCCAAAGAGAGGTTTTACTAACATATTCGCAAAAGAATATGCCACAATAAATGTAGACAGATTGAATATATTTGAAGATGGTACTATTGTAACACCAGAGTTATTACTTGAAACTAGAGTAGTAAGTAAATTATATGATGGTGTTAAAATATTAGGAAATGGTGAAATGCAAAAAAGCTTGACAGTTAAAGCATCAAAATTTTCAAAAACTGCAGCTGAAAAAATCCAAGCGGCTGGGGGAAAAGTTGAGGTGGTATAAATGTTATCAACCCTACGTAATGCATGGAGAACTCCCGAACTAAGGAAACGGCTTTTATTTACACTTTTTTTAGTAGCAATATACAGGATAGGAAACCATATTCCTGTTCCTGGAATTGATACTAATCAATTGCAAAACATTGCTACTTCTGGTACATTGATGGGTTTTTATGATTTGATATCAGGGGGAGCATTTAGTAAATTTAACATATTTGCAATGGGGGTAGTACCCTACATTAATGCATCAATAGTTATACAACTATTAACAGTAGCTATTCCGGCTTTAGAACAGTTATCTAAAGAGGGAGAAGATGGTAGAAAAAAAATACAAAACATAACAAGATATTCAGCAGTTGGTTTTGCTATATTACAATCTTTCACCATTTATATTTTAATAGCTAATTATGGTGCTCTTAAGGATACATCAAAATTAAGTATATTCCTTATAATGCTTACTGTTACTACATCATCTATTTTCTTAATGTGGCTAGGTGATCAAATAACGGTAAAAGGGCTTGGAAATGGTATTTCATTATTAATATTTGTTAATATTATTTCAAGACTTCCTTTCCAAGGTTATCAAATTGCGGGACTCCAAAGCGCGGAAACAGTTAATATAGTAGAGGTTATAATATTTATAGCAGTTGTTGCAGCATTATTAGTTGCAGTAGTTATAATGAGTTTAGCGGAAAGAAGAATACCAGTTCAATATGCTGGAAAAACAGTAGGAAATAAAACATTTAGAGGTCAAACTACTCATATTCCAATAAATATGAATAGTTCAGGAGTTATTGCTATAATATTTGCATCATCAGTTATGGCATTTCCAGAAACTATTGCTCAGTTTTGGCCGAATTCTCCTGTGTTTAAGGCAATTACAAGTAGTATATATAGTCCGTTTAGAAGAAATTCTTGGGAATACGCATTAGTATTCTTCATATTGATTTTATTCTTTGCGTGGTTTTATACTCAAATTACCTTTAAACCAGATGAAATGTCAGAAAACATGCATAAGTCATCTGGATTTATACCTGGAATAAGACCTGGTGAGCAAACTGCAAAACATATAGAAAAAGTATTAAGCAGAGTTTCAATAATTGGTGGAATTTTTGCAGGCATAATAGCAGTATTCCCTGTAATACTTGAAGGCTACACTGGGTTTAAAGGAATACAATTTGGAGGAACTAGTATATTGATTGTTGTAGGAGTTGCTCTAGATACATTAAGACAAATGGAATCACAATTAGTAATGCGTCATTACCAAGGATTTTTAAAATAATAAATTGGAGATGGTGCTGTTGAAAATTGTTTTGTTAGGCCCTCCTGGAGCTGGAAAGGGAACTCAAGCTAAGTCAATTTGCAATAGATTTTCCATACCTCATATATCTACAGGTGATATCTTTCGGAATCATATATCTAAAAGAACTCCACTAGGAATTGAGGCAAAGAAAAGCATCGACAGAGGAGAGCTTGTATCTGATGAATTAACTATTAATTTAGTTGAAGAAAGATTAATGCAAGAGGATTGCAAAATCGGATTTTTACTTGATGGTTTTCCGAGGACAGTTATTCAAGCTAAAGCTTTGGATAAGTTCTTAGAAAATAAAGGTGAAAAGTTAGATACTGCTTTACTTATTGATGTTCCAAAAGATTTTATTATTGAACGTATGAGTGGAAGAAGAGTTTGTCTTTCTTGTGGCGCCAGCTATCATATAAAATTTAACCCTCCGAATTATGAAGGTAAATGTGATGTGTGTGGTAGTGATGTTACTCAACGAAAAGATGATGAAGAAGAAACCGTTAAAGATAGGTTACAAATTTATCATGATCAGACTCAACCATTGATAAATTACTACAAAGCAAAAGAAATGCTTTCTATAGTAAATGGAACTCAAGCAATAAACGATGTTTTTAAAAATATTTGTGATATTCTAGGGAGAGGTAATAAATGATAATTATAAAAAATGATATAGAAATAGAGTATATGAGACATGCAGGAAAACTTGTTGGAGAAACTCTGGCAAGACTTGAAGAGATAGTGAAGCCTGGAATAACCACTGCAGAGTTAGATAAAATAGCAGAAGAGTTCATACTAAAACATAATGCTAAACCATCATTCAAAGGTTATAATGGATTCCCTGCCTCTATTTGTGCGTCAGTAAATAACGAGGTTGTTCACGGAATTCCTGGCAGTAGAGTTTTACAAGAAGGAGATATAATCAGCGTTGACTGTGGTGCTATTTTAAATGGTTACCAAGGTGATGCAGCAAGAACTATTCCTGTTGGTAAAGTTTCCAGTGAAGCTGAAAAGCTGATCGAAGTGACTAGGGAAAGCTTTTTCAAAGGAGTAGAATATGCTAAAGTTGGCAATAAGCTTTCAGATATATCTTCAGCAATACAAACCTATGTCGAGAACTTCCACTTTTCAATTGTGCGTGATTTCGTAGGTCATGGAATAGGCAAAGATATGCATGAGGATCCAGAGGTACCTAATTTCGGTAGACCTGGTAGAGGACCGAAATTAAGGCAGGGAATGGTTCTTGCTATTGAACCTATGGTAAATATTGGCCAATATGAAGTTGATGTACAATCAAATGGATGGACAGTTGTAACTAGGGATGGATCTCTTTCAGCACATTACGAAAACACTGTAGCCATTTTAAATAATGGTCCAGAAATACTTACTCTTATCTAATGAGGTGGTTACATTGACAAATGCTGAATACATTGGCAATGTTGCTTTATCAAAATCTGGAAGAGATGAAGGTCGTTACTTTATCGTCGTAGGTATAATTAATGAAAATTATGTCTATATTTCAGATGGGGATTTAAGAACTATGGAAAAGCCAAAAAAGAAAAAGATAAAACATCTTAATATTACTAATATTTCAGCATATGAAATAAAGAACTTACTTCAAGCGGGTGAGAGAGTTAGTAATAGTATGGTAAAAAAGTTCTTACAGTATATGAACTCTAGTGAGGAGGTTTGATTACCTTATGTCTAAGGATGATGTTATTGAAATGCAGGGCAAGGTTTTAGAAGCACTGCCAAATGCTATGTTTAGAGTTGAACTTGAAAGTGGTCATGAAATATTGGCGCATATATCAGGTAAACTGAGAATGAATTTTATAAGAATAATACCAGGTGATAAGGTTACAGTGGAATTATCTCCATATGATTTAACACGTGGTAGAATAACATGGAGAGCAAAGTAATAAGGAGGGTTAACCATGAAAGTTAGACCATCAGTAAAACCAATATGTGAAAAGTGCAAGGTTATAAAAAGAAAAGGAAGAGTAATGGTTATTTGCGAAAATCCTAAGCACAAACAAAAACAAGGATAGTAGATGTTAATAATGTTTTAGGAGCGGCTGACGATAGGAACTTGAAAGTTACTATTGGCCTAAGACTTAAATATATATAAATAAATTTGCTTTCAGTTGATTAATACCTAGGAGGTGTAAGATTTAATGGCAAGAATAGCAGGTGTTGACCTACCAAAGGAAAAAAGAGTTGAAATAGGTCTGACATATATTTATGGTATAGGATTACCAAGTTCACAACAAATATTAAAGGAAACTGGAGTTAATCCAGATACAAGAGTTAGAGACCTAACTGAAGAAGAAGTTAATGCACTTAGAGACTATGTAAACAAGAACTTTAAGGTTGAGGGTGATTTAAGAAGAGATATCGCTCTTAGCATAAAGAGACTTGTTGAAATAGGATGCTATAGAGGTATGAGACATAGAAAAGGTCTTCCAGTAAGAGGACAAAGAACAAAAACTAATGCAAGAACAAGAAAAGGCCCAAAGAGAGCTATAGGGGCTAAGAAGAAGAAATAGTAGGGAGGTAAGAGAATGGCAGCTCAGTCTAAAGTAAAAAAGACTAGAAGAAGAAAAGAGAGAAAAAATGTTGAGCATGGCGCTGCACATATTAAATCCACTTTCAATAACTCTATAGTTACACTTACTGATAAAAACGGAAACGCTTTATCATGGGCGAGTGCAGGTGGATTAGGATTTAGAGGCTCAAGAAAGAGCACTCCATACGCAGCTCAAATGGCTGCAGAAACTGCAGCAAAGGCAGCAATGGAACACGGATTAAGAAGTGTTGAAGTATATGTTAAGGGACCAGGAGCTGGTAGAGAAGCTGCTATCAGATCACTTCAAGCTGCTGGATTAGAAGTAACTTTAATTAAAGACGTTACTCCAATTCCACACAATGGCTGCAGACCACCTAAGAGAAGAAGAGTTTAATTTTTCTCTTAGTCGTATAGAATAATACAGGAGGTGTAGATTTAATGGCAAGATATACTGGAGCTCACTGCAGAATATGCAGAAGAGAAGGAATGAAACTGTTCCTTAAAGGGGATAGATGCTATACAGATAAGTGTGCATTTGCTAGAAGAGGCTATGCACCAGGACAACACGGACAAAGTAAGAAGAAGTTATCAAACTATGGTGTTCAATTAAGAGAAAAACAAAAGGCTAAGAGAATCTACGAATTACTTGAAGGTCAATTCAGAAGATACTTTGAGAAAGCTGACAGAATGAAGGGAATGACTGGTGAAAACTTGTTAAGACTTCTTGAAATGAGATTAGATAACGTAGTATTCAGACTAGGTTATGGTTCATCAAGAAGAGAAGCTAGACAGTTAGTAAATCACGGACATTTCTTAGTTAATGGAAAGAAAGTTGATATTCCATCTTATGGACTATCTGCTGGTGATGTTATAACTGTTGCTGATAAGAGCAGAAGCAGCGAAAGATTCAAGATGTTCGCTGAAAATCCAAAAGCTCTTCCAAATTGGTTACAAGGTAATGTAGAAAACTTTGAGGCTAAGGTTGTTGCTGAACCATCAAGAGCTGATATAGATGTTCCAGTAAATGAAACACTAATAGTTGAGTTATATAGCAAGTAATTAAATTAGAATCAGTTGCCCTCAAAATAACATTAATTCAAATAATAAGGAGGGTTATAGTATGTTAGAAATAGAAAAGCCAAAAATAGAATGTGTCGAACTTAAAGAAGATGGCAGCTATGGCAAGTTTGTAATAGAACCATTAGAAAGAGGATATGGTATAACTCTAGGTAATTCATTAAGAAGAATATTACTTTCTTCATTACCTGGAGTTGCTGCAACCTCCGTTAAAATTGAAAATGTTCTTCACGAATTCTCTACTGTTCAGGGAGTTAAGGAAGATGTTACCGAGCTTATTTTAAATATAAAGGGCTTGGCATTGAAAATGAATGGTGAAGGTGCTAGAACCATATATATAGATGCAAAAGGTGAAGGTGAAGTAACTGGTGCAGATATAAGAACAGATGGAGATGTAGAAGTAATTAATAAAGATCTACATATAGCTACTTTAGATGCTGATGGAAGACTTTATATGGAGATATCTGTTGATAGAGGCAGAGGTTATGTATCTCAGACTAAAAATAAGTCTGAGAATCAGGGTATTACTGTAATACCTGTAGATTCTATATATACTCCAGTAAAAAGAGTTAACTTTACAGTAGAAAATACTAGAGTAGGTCAAATTACTGACTATGATAAATTATCTCTAGAAGTATGGACCAATGGAACTATAAAACCAGACGAAGCTATTGGTTTGTCTGCTAAAATACTTATTGAACACTTTAAGTTATTTATGACACTAACTGATCATGCTAATAATGTTGAAATAATGGTTGAAAAGGAAGAAGATAAAAAAGAAAAAGTCCTTGAAATGACCATAGAAGAATTGGATCTTTCTGTTAGAAGCTATAACTGCTTAAAAAGAGCTGGAATTAATACAGTTCAAGAACTTACGCAAAGATCTATGGATGATATGATGAAAGTTAGAAACTTAGGCAAGAAGTCTTTAGAAGAAGTTGAACAAAAGCTTGCTGCTTTAGGACTTGGCTTAAGAATGAGTGATGAATAATACACAAGTATATGGTGTACCGACGATTGTAAAAAGGAGGTAAAGACATGGCAGGATATCGTAAATTAGGTCGTCCAACTGACCAAAGAAAAGCAATGTTAAGAAACTTAGTAACTAGTTTTTTAAAGCATGGTAAGATAGAAACTACAGAAACAAGAGCTAAAGAAACTAGAAATATAGCAGAGAAAATGATTACTCTTGCAAAAAGAGGAGATCTTCATGCTAGAAGACAGGTTCTTGCATTTGTTACTGAAGAAACTGTAGTAACTGATTTATTTGAAAAGGTAGCTCCAAAGTATGCTGAAAGAAATGGTGGATATACTAGAATGTACAAAGTAGGTCCAAGAAGAGGCGACGGAGCTGAAATAGTTATACTAGAGTTAGTATAATATGAAAAGGGATTAAGTTAAACTAGCTTAGTCCCTTTTTTGTAATAGAGGTGTTTTTATGAATGAAAATATGGTAGAGTGCAGGGACCTTACTTATAAATATACTGCTAATGAAGGTGAACAAGAAAAGACAGCTGTTAATGGCGTAAATCTCGACGTTAAAAAAGGTGAATTTCTTGTTATTCTAGGACGTAATGGTTCTGGAAAATCTACTTTAGCAAAACATATTAATGCATTGCTTCTTCCAAGCGGAGGGAAAGTTTATGTTGATGGCCTGGACACTTCTGATACCAAAAATATATGGGATATAAGAAATAAAGCAGGTATGGTATTTCAAAATCCTGACAACCAAATAGTTGCAACTATAGTAGAAGAAGATGTTGCTTTTGGACCGGAAAATTTAGGAGTTGATCCATTAGAAATAAGAAACCGAGTTGACGAGGCTTTAAAAAATGTTGACATGTACGACTATAGAAGGCATGCTCCTCACTTACTTTCAGGTGGACAAAAACAAAGAATAGCTATTGCAGGAATCTTGGCAATGAGACCAGAGTGTATAATATTTGATGAACCTACAGCGATGCTTGATCCATCAGGAAGAAAAGAAGTTATTAAGACAATAAAGGATATAAATAAAATTTATGGAATTACTATAATACTTATTACTCACTTTATGGAAGAGGCCGCAGAAGCAGATAGAATTATTGTTATGGACCAAGGTGAAATAATAATGGAAGGAATTCCGCGGGATATCTTCAGTAAAGTTCCAGCTATGAAAAAGATAGGACTTGATGTTCCACAAGTAACGGAACTAGCTTATGAATTGAAGCAAAGCGGAATTAATATAGATACTAATATATTAACAATAGATGAGATGGTGGAAAAAATATGTCAATTGTAATAGAAAATCTATCACATGTTTATATGAAAGGATCTCCTTTTGAAAAGAAAGCCTTGGATAATGTTTCACTAACTATAAATGAGGGAGAATTTGTTGCATTAATTGGTCATACGGGTTCTGGTAAATCAACTCTTATCCAGCACATAAATGGACTTTTAAAACCGTCAAGTGGAAAAATATTAGTTAATGATATTAATATAACTGAGAAAGGTGTTAAATTGACTGATATAAGAAAAAAAGTTGGTTTAGTTTTTCAATATCCAGAATATCAACTTTTTGAAGAAACAATTGAGAAAGATATAGCTTTTGGTCCTAAAAACTTAGGGCTAGACGATGAAAATATAAGTAAAAGAGTTAAGCGTGCAATGGAAATGGTTGGTCTGGAATACGAAATATACAAAGATAAATCTCCATTTGATTTAAGTGGTGGACAAAAAAGAAGAGTTGCTATTGCAGGAGTAGTTGCAATGGAACCTAATGTTTTGATATTAGATGAACCTACAGCAGGATTAGATCCTAAAGGTAGGGACGATATATTAAATCAAGTGAAAGTTCTTCATAAAGAATACAATATGACAATAATTTTGGTTTCGCACAGCATGGAAGATGTAGCTAAAGTCGCCGATAGAATATTAGTTATGCATAAAGGCAAATGTATTTTAGATGGTAGACCTAGTGAGGTATTTAAGGAAATTAATACATTAGAAGATGTTGGTTTGGCTGTACCACAGGTAACATACTTGATGAAGGCGCTAAAGGATAGAGGTTTTAATATATCAGAAGATGCATTTACAATAGAACAAGCTAAGAAACAAATACTAAGGAATGTAAGGAGAGGTAAAGATGATTAAAGATATTACAATTGGTCAATATGTACCTGGAGACTCCTTTATTCATAAGCTAGACCCTAGGGTTAAAATACTAATTTCTATTGTTTATATAGCAGCTCTTTTTATAGTTAATAACTTCGAAGGGTACATTTTTATTATTGCATTTACTGGTTTATCAATTGCAATATCTAAAGTGCCAGTAAGGTATATATATAAGGGTTTGAAACCAATATTTGTGCTGCTTCTATTTACAGCATTAATAAATATATTTATGACCAGTGGAGATGTGCTTTTATTTAGATGGAAGTTTCTTAGAATATATCGTGAAGGTCTTGTATTGGCTGCATTTATGGTATTAAGGCTAAGCTTTTTGATAGTTGGAACATCGTTATTAACGCTCACTACATCTCCAATTGAGCTTACAGATGGAATAGAAAAGCTATTAAATCCTCTTAAGAAGATAGGGGTGCCAGCTCACGAGCTTGCCATGATGATGACTATAGCTTTAAGATTTATTCCTACACTTATGGATGAAACTGACAAGATAATGAAAGCTCAAATGGCAAGAGGGGCAGATTTTGAAAGTGGTAACATATTTAGCAGGGCTAAAAATTTAATTCCTTTATTAGTACCATTGTTTATAAGTTCATTTAGAAGAGCTGACGAACTCGCAATGGCAATGGAGGCAAGATGCTATAGAGGAGGAGAAGGCAGAACCAGGATGAAACAATTAAAGCTCACGGGCAAAGATGTTACAGCTACCTTTGCAACTATAGTATTCGTTGCTTTGTGCGTTGCAGGCAGGTTTTGGTGGAAAGCGGTATAATCTTTTCTTGGAGTTAAATTATGAAAAATATAAAACTTATTATCGAATATGATGGAACAAATTATGCAGGATGGCAAAGACAAAAAAATGCAGTTACAGTTCAACAAAAATTAGAGGAAAGTATAGAAAAGCTGACAAATGAGAGGCTTGAGGTTATAGGCTCGAGCAGGACAGATGCAGGAGTACATGCTAGAGGATTTTGCGCTAACTTTTTTACAAACAGTACAATTCCGCCTGAAAAATTTAAAGAGGCTATAAATAGTAAATTGCCAGAGGATATTGTAATAATAAATTCAGAAGAAATACAATCAAATTTTCATGCAAGATATTCTTGTATAGCTAAAAGGTATAGTTATACTATATTAAATAGAGAACAGCCGGCAGCAATAGATAGAAAATATGTATATCACTATAAAAAAGCATTAGACTATGAGTCTATGAATAGGGCTTGTAAATATTTTATAGGTACTCATGATTTTTCTGCTTTCAAAAGCACAGGAAGTTCTGTGAAAACTTCAATAAGAACTATAAATGATGCTGGGATTATAAAAATTGGAGATAAAATTATATTTTCTGTTAAAGGTGATGGATTTTTATACAATATGGTAAGAATAATGACTGGCACTCTAATTGATGTTGGGGTAGGTAAGTTAAAACCATATGCTGTTTCAGATATTATTAATTCCATGGATAGAACCAATGCAGGGAAGACTGTACCTGCAAAAGGATTATGCTTAGAAGTTGTATATTATAATTAAAGGAAATTTATTGACACACCTGGTAGAATGTATTATAATGAATAATGTTGTATTACGTAGTGTATAAGATCCACTAGCCCCGGATCTTGACATAGATAAACGTTTTTTATGTAGAGCTCAGGGAGGGAAAAAGATGAAATCATACTTAGCAAAGAAAAATGAAGTTGAAAGAAAATGGTATGTTGTCGATGCAGCTGGAAAGCCACTAGGAAGAGTAGCTAGCCAAGTTGCAACAATATTAAGAGGAAAGCATAAGCCAGTGTTTACACCAAACGTTGATACTGGAGATTTCGTAATCATTATAAACGCTGAAAAAGTTGTTTTAACTGGAAAGAAACTAGATCAAAAAATGATGAGGCATCACTCATTATATCCAGGTGGATTAAAGGAAACTCCTTACAGAGAAGTTTTAGCAAAGAAACCTGAATTTGCTTTTCATGAAGCAGTAAGAAGAATGCTTCCAGATGGACCTTTAGGAAGAGATATGCTTAAGAAATTAAAGGTATATAGAGGTGCAGAACATAATCATGAAGCACAAAAACCAGAAGTACTTGAGTTAAAGTACTAATCGGAAGCAAAGGGAGGATTAATAATGGCTAAAGTTCAATATTTCGGAACTGGTAGAAGAAAAAAATCTATAGCAAGAGTTAGACTTGTACCAGGAGAAGGTAAAGTTACAATCAATAAGAGAGATATAGAAAACTATTTTGGATTAGAAACATTAAGATTCATAGTTAATCAACCATTAGTATTAACTGGAACTAAAGAAAAATTTGATGTAATAGTAAATGTGCATGGTGGTGGATTCACAGGTCAAGCTGGTGCTATCAGACATGGTATTACTAGAGCATTAATGAAAGCTGATGAAAATCTTAGACCAGAACTTAAGAAAGCTGGTTTCGTAACAAGAGACCCAAGAATGAAGGAAAGAAAGAAATACGGTCTTAAGAAAGCTAGAAGAGCTCCACAATTCTCAAAGAGATAATATTCAAAAAAGAGGAAGTTTTCCTCTTTTTTTATTTTTTTGAATATACATAATACAAAAGTTCAGATACATTAAACATGTCATAAAAATCTTTAAAGATTTTTATGACATGTTTAATATAAGAACTAATTGTGTTACATATAAAGTCGTAGTTTTTCCAATAGTTTAATAAATTAAAATTTATGTTATAACATAAACTAAAAATAAATAATTTATAATTATTTTATAGTATTAAAGGGAGGGATTTTATTGCAGCATGATATAAATGTAAAAGCAAAGTATAGTTGGACGTTAATTTTTGCAATAATGATTTTAATATTTTCTGCAATTTGTAGTGAAACGATAGTAAAAGCAGAAAGTACTACTAGAGATAATAAAAAAACAATTTTAATTGATGCAGGTCATGGAGGATATGATGGAGGTGCTGAAGGTAAAAGTGGTATAAAAGAAAAAGATATTAACTTGCAAATAAGTCTAAAGCTTAAAGAGAAGCTTAGTAAAAATGGATATAATATTATAATGATAAGAGATGAAGATAAAGATTTATTAGAAGGTAAAAAGAGAGGGGGCAGCAAGAAAGCGGAAGATCTGGCAAATAGGTGTAAGATTAAAGAAAAGTCAGATATAGATATGTTTATAAGCATACATCAAAATCATTTTCCACAAGGCCAATATTATGGTGCTCAGGTTTGGTATTCTGATTTTAAAGAAAGTAAATTACTAGCTCATATAATGCAAGAAAACTTTAGAATTGATTTAGATAAAAATAACAAACGAGTAGAAAAGCCAGCAAAGGATAATTATAAGATATTAAGATGCAATGATCAAATGCCTTCAGTTATCGTAGAATGTGGATTTTTATCTAATACTGAAGAAGAAATAAGATTAAAAGATGAAAAATATCAAGAAAAAATAGTTGATTCTTTAGTTAAGTCTATAAATAGCTACTTTGAAGAAGATTAAGAAATTTATAAAAAGCGACATATTCCCTAGGAAATATGTCGCTTATTTAATAGGTATGATTTTTAACTATCATAATCTATTAAATTTGAAATAAAAATTTCAAATTCTCTTAAAACTTATTGAAGTTAAAGATACAATATGGTATTATTAAGTTGACTAATGGATTAGTCCATTAGTCCATTAATCTTGAGAGATAGGGCAATAAAAAACTTACTTTAAATTAATAAAATAAAGAAGTAAAGGTTTTTATTGAATGAATTATTAGGTTTGGAGGGATTTGTATAGAAATACAATTGAATAAAGAAAGTGGAGTTCCACTGTATTTACAAGTAAAAAAGCAAATAATGGACCTTATAAGAAACGGCTCTCTCAAGGTTGGAAGTAAAATGCCCACAGAAAGGGAGCTTTCAGAAAAATTGAAGTTGAGCAGAAATACTGTAAGCACAGCTTATAAGGAACTTGAACAAGATGGTGTTTTAAAATCTTATCAGGGACGAGGGACATTTGTAGCCGAAGAAGCTAAACCTTGGAAAACTGAGGGTATAAAAGAAAAGATAATTAAATTTGTAGATTTAGGGCTTGAAGAAGCTTTAGAAATTGGAATGGATGCTGATGAGTTTCTTGAAATTGTAACACAAAGAGTGGAAGAGAAAAAAGAACATATGAGTAAGATGACGGCTGTTTATGTTGAATGTAATGTTGAACAAGCTAAAATGTTTAGTCAGCAGTTAAGCAGCAGTACGAATATGAATATTTCTCCTCTTACTTTAGCAGATTTAGCACAAATGGATAGCAAAACCAAAGAAACCATTGAAAAATCTCAAGTTATAATTGCAACCTTTAATCATGTAAATGAGGTTAAAGAACTTACGCAAAATTTTGGACGAGATGTACTTGGAGTAGCTATAAATCCAGATCTGGGAACTATAGTTAAGATTGCAAGGTTTCCAGATGGAATTAAGTTTGGATTTATTTGTATATCAGAGGAGTTTAAATTTAAGATAAGAGGTGCTTTAGAAGAAGCAGGACTTGGAAACTTAAATATTGTGTATTCAAATACTCAAAATGAGGAAGAATTAAAGACAATAGTAAATAATTCTGATGTGCTGATAGTATCTCCAGGAAGATACAATGAAGTTAAGAAATATAATAAATTTAATAAAGAAATTATAAGATTTTTATACAGTTTGGATAATGGCTCAGTAAAAGCCTTGAAGTCTAAAATTGTAGAAATAAATTACCAAAAATAATGACTAGTAATAATTATAATACAGGAGGAATAATATGAAAACTATAGTTCTTGGTGTAATAGGATCAGATTGTCATGCAGTAGGAAATAAAATTTTAAATCATGCATTAACTGAAGCTGGTTTCAATGTAATAAATATTGGAGTTCTTTCACCACAAGAAGACTTTATTAATGCAGCAGTTGAAACAAATGCTGATGCAATATTAGTATCATCATTATATGGACATGGGGAAATTGACTGTAGAGGACTAAGAGAGAAATGTGACGAAGCAGGACTTAAAGGAATAAAGCTATATGTAGGTGGAAACATAGTTGTAGGAAAGCAGAATTGGGAAGATGTTTATAATAGATTTGTAGAAATGGGATTCGATAGAGTATATCCACCAGGAACATCAACTGAGATAGCAATAAAACATTTAAGAGAAGACCTGGGAGAGTAATAAAAAATTAAGAATAAAAAATTAAGAATTATTACATTTGATGAAAAATAATTAACTAAAGTTCTTAATTATGAAATTCTTAATTTAGGAGTGATAAAATGAAGGCATATTTGCTGATTGATTTTGGTAGTACTTATACAAAACTTACTGCTGTTGATATTGAAAGCGAAGAAATATTAGCTACAGCAAAAGATATCACAACTGTTGAAAGTGATATTATGACAGGTTTTAATAAGGCTTATGAAAATTTAATGAAGCAGCTTGAGGGAAAGAACGTAGAGTTTGTAAAAAAGCTGGCATGTTCTTCAGCAGCAGGTGGGTTAAAGATGGTCGCTATAGGTTTAGTTCCTGAACTTACAGCGGAGGCTGCAAAAAGAGCCGCTCTTGGTGCTGGTGCAAGAGTACTAAAAGTATATAGTTATGAATTGACTTCTAGAGAAATAGAAGAAATAAAAAATTCTAATTTAGATATTATTCTATTAGCTGGAGGAACCGATGGAGGCAACAAGGAATGCATAATCCATAATGCAAAAATGCTTGCTGATGGAGGGATAAAGCTTCCTATTGTAGTAGCTGGAAATAAGGTGGCAGTGGATGAAATAGAAAAAATATTTAATATGACAGATATATATTATAGAGTTACAGAAAATGTTATGCCAAAACTAAATACATTAAATGTAGAGCCTGCGAGAGAAGAAATAAGAAAAATATTTATGAATAAAATTATTGAAGCTAAGGGCATGAAAAATGCTGAGAATTTTATAAGCGGAATTTTAATGCCTACACCTGCGGCTGTACTAAAAGCAGCACGAGTTTTAAGTGAAGGCAGTGATAAAGAAGAAGGAATAGGAGATTTAGTAGTAGTAGACATAGGTGGAGCGACTACTGATATACATTCTATTGCAGATGGGGAACCATCAAAGCCTGGGGTTACTTTAAGAGGTCTTGAAGAACCTTTTGCAAAAAGAACTGTAGAAGGTGATCTTGGTATGAGGTATTCTGCTCTTTCACTTTGGGAAGCTGCAGGGACAAGAAAAATACAGAAATATCTCCAGGATAAAGCTATTAATGTAGAAGAAAACTGTAAATACCGTTCAGAGAATATTAAGATGGTGCCTGAGACAGAGGAAGAAATAAGATTTGATGAGGCTATGGCAAAGGTAGCAACTGATATGGCTATGGAGAGGCATGTAGGAATAATTGAAAGCGTATACACGCCGATGGGGATAATATATTCGCAAGTAGGTAAAGACTTATTATCGCTAAAATATTTAGTTGGTACGGGTGGTGTTCTAGTTCATAGCAATAACCCTGCAGAAATATTAAAAGCAGGAAGCTTTGATATAAATAATCCTACTTATTTAAAACCACAAGCACCTGGGTATTTATTAGATAAAACTTATATAATGTCTGCTATGGGACTATTAGCAGAGGAGTACCCGGATATGGCTGTTAGAATTATGAAAAAGTATTTAATTGAGTTGTCATAATACAGGAGTCATAACAATTAATAATTGTTATTGACCTATAAGGATTACAGGAGGGTAATAATGGAACTTAAAAATAAAAGATTAACAGAGGAAGAATTTTTTAGTCAAAGAAAAGAAGTCTTAAATAAATGGCCAACAGGAAAAGGTATAGATCTAGATAAAGCAGTTGATTATTTGAAAAAAGTACCTGAGCATAAGAACTTTTCTGCTAAACTTAAAAAAGCAAAGGAAGAGGGAATTACATTAGCTCAGCCAAGAGCAGGAGTTGCTCTAATAGATGAACATATAGAACTTTTAACTTTCCTTCAAGATGAAGGCGGAGCAGATTTGTTGCCATCTACTATAGATAGTTATACAAGACAAAATAGATATGATGAATGCGAAGTTGGTATTAAGGAAAGTATAGCAGCAGGACGTTCACTTTTAAATGGATTTCCGGGAGTAAATCATGGTGTAGAAGGCTGTAAAAGAGTATATGAATCAGTAAATCTTCCTCTTGAAGCGAGACATGGTACTCCAGATGCTAGGTTACTTTCTGAAATAATTCATGCAGCAGGATGGACTTCAAATGAAGGTGGAGGAATATCCTACAATATACCATATGCTAAAAGCGTAACTATGGAAAAATCTATACTTGACTGGCAGTATTGCGACAGACTTGTTGGTTTTTATGAAGAGCAAGGAATCGCTATAAATAGAGAACCATTTGGACCATTAACAGGAACATTGGTACCTCCAAGTACTTCTAATGTTGTAGCAATAATTGAAGCATTACTTGCAGCAGAGCAAGGTGTTAAAAACATTACAATAGGATACGGACAATGTGGAAATATAGTTCAAGACGTAGCTGCTATAAGAGCACTTGAAGAGCAGGCAAACGAATATTTAAAACAATATGGATATAATAACGTTTATATAACTACAGTTTTCCATCAATGGATGGGAGGATTCCCACAGGATGAAGCTAAGGCTTTTGGTCTTATCTCAACTGGTGCAGCAACTGCAGCACTTGCAGGAGCTACAAAGGTTATAGTTAAAACTCCTCATGAGGCTATCGGAATACCTACAAAAGAAGCTAATGCTCAAGGAATAAAAGCAACTAAGATGGCGTTAAACTTACTTAGAGGACAAAAAATGCCAATGTCTAAGGAACTTGAAACAGAAATTGCTATAATAAAAGCAGAAACTAAGTGTATGCTTGATAAAGTATATGAGGTTGGAAATGGTGATTTAGCTGTTGGAACTGTTAAAGCATTTGCTGCTGGAATAGTAGATGTTCCATTCGCTCCAAGCAAATATAATGCTGGAAAGATGATGCCAGCAAGAGATAACAATGGAGCAGTAAGATACTTAGAGTTTGGAAATATTCCATTTACTTCTGAGCTAAAAGGTTATAACAGAAGAAAGCTTGAAGAAAGAGGTAAATTTGAAGGAAGAGATGTAAGCTTCCAAATGACAATAGATGATATTTTCGCTGTTGGTAAAGGTGTTCTTATTGGAAGACCTGAAAAATAATGAAGAATGAATGCGGAAAATACCTTAGGGGATTTTCTATAACATAATACTAATATTTTAACGGAAGAAGGTTTATTATTATGAAAATTATTGATGTTGTTTGTTCTGGTGGAAGAACAGGATTTTATTTTGATGACCAAAGAGCTATAAAAAAAGGAGCAAAGCACGATGGTTTCACATATGTAGGTGAAACTGTAACAGAAGGCTTTAAGGCAGTAAGAGTGGCTGGAGAATCTATATCTGTTATGCTTATACTTGAAGATGGTCAGGTAGCATATGGTGACTGTGCAGCAGTTCAATATTCAGGAGCAGGCGGAAGAGATCCACTATTTTTAGCCGGTGATTTTATACCAGTTATTGAAGAAAAAATAGCTCCAAAGCTTATTGGAAGAGAATTAACAAGCTTTAAGGAAATGGCAGAAGAATTTGATCACATGACTATAGATGGCAAGAGACTTCATACAGCTATAAGATACGGTATAACTCAAGCTATACTTGATGCTGTAGCTAAGGCTAAGAAAGTTACTATGGCAGAAGTAGTTAGAGATGAGTACAATACTGGAGTAGATATTAAGAGAATTCCTATATTTACTCAATCCGGAGATGACAGATATGATAATGCAGATAAAATGATAATTAAAAATGCTGACGTTATGCCTCATGCACTTATAAATCATGTTGAAGATAAACTAGGTCTTAAAGGAGAAAAGCTTTTAGCTTATGTTGGATGGCTAAGAGATAGAGTATTAAAGCTTAGAACCAGCGAGCAATATCTTCCAGTATTTCATATAGATGTATATGGAACTATAGGAGTGGCATTTAATAATGATATTAAAGCTATGGCTGATTACTTAGGAACTTTAGAAGAAGCTGCAAAGCCGTTCCATTTGAGAATTGAAGGTCCAATGGATGTTGAGCACAGAGAAAGACAGATGGAGGCCCTAAGGGACTTAACAGCTGAACTTGACAATAGAGGAATAAATGTAGAGCTAGTTGCTGACGAATGGTGCAACACTTATGAAGATGTAGTGTTCTTTGCTGATAACAAGGCTGGACATATGCTTCAAATAAAAACTCCAGATTTAGGAGGAGTAAATAATATAATAGAATCAATACTATACTGTAAGAAGAAAGGTGTAGGAGCTTATTGCGGAGGAACTTGTAATGAAACAAATCGTTCCGCAGAAGTTACAACAAATATCGCTATAGGCTGCGGAGCAGATCAATGTCTTGCTAAGCCAGGTATGGGTGTTGATGAAGGATATATGATAGTTAACAATGAAATGAATAGAGTAGTTGCACTTGTTAATAGAAGAAAAAACAAGTAGTAGAGTTAATGAAGAATGAAGAATTAAGAATGAAGAATGAATGATGGAAATCCCTTAGGAGATTTCCTATGAATAATATTATTAAAAAGTCTTATAGTGACTTTTCTCCAACATTCTTCATTCTTCATTTTTTTATTCTTCATTTGTTTTATATTTTAATAAAAAGGAGTGTTAAGTATGAGAGAAATTCATGTTGATGAAATAATAAAGGCTGTTAGAAAGCTTTGCATAGATGCTAATTACTATTTGTCAGATGATATAAAGCAAAAGCTTGAAGAGGCTTATAAGGAAGAGGACTGGTCTATAGCTAAAGACATACTTGAAAAGATACTTGAAAATGCAGGTATTGCTAAGAATCAAAATATGCCTATGTGTCAGGATACAGGAATGACTTGTGTATTTGTTGATTTAGGGCAGGATGTGCACATTGTTGGCGGAATGCTTGAAGATGCTATTAATGAAGGAGTAAGGCAGGGATATGCTGATGGATATTTAAGAAAATCAGTAGTAAAAGATCCTTTAGATAGAGTTAATACAGGAGATAATACACCAGCAGTTGTACATTATGATATAGTACCTGGAGATAAAATTAAAATAACTGTTTCTCCAAAGGGCTTTGGTTCAGAAAATATGAGTAAGCTTAAAATGTTGAGACCAGCTGATGGTGTTGAAGGAGTTAAAAACTTTATTCTACAAACTGTTAAAGAAGCGGGTCCTAACCCATGTCCTCCTATAATAGTCGGAGTTGGAATAGGTGGTACTTTTGAAAAATCAGCATTACTTGCAAAGAAGTCTCTTCTTAGACCTGTGACAAAAAGAAATGATAATCCTTTCTACGCAGAACTTGAAGAGGAATTGCTTCAAAAGGTTAATGCACTTGGAATAGGACCGCAGGGCTTTGGAGGAAGAAGCACAGCCCTTTGTGTCAATATTGAAACTTACCCAACTCACATAGCAGGACTTCCAGTAGCAGTAAATATAAGCTGTCATGCAACAAGACATGCTGAAATTGAGCTATAAAATTATTAAGGGGGAAAAAAGTTATGGAAAAGAAAATAACAACTCCACTTACAGAAGAAAAAGTTAAAGATCTTAAAGCTGGAGACAGTGTACTTATAACAGGAACTATATATACAGCTAGAGATGCAGCTCATAAAAGATTAGTTGAGCTTTTAGATAAAGGAGAAGAGCTTCCTATAGATGTTAAGGATGCAATAATATATTATGTTGGACCAACTCCTCCTAAGCCTGGAGAAGTAATAGGCTCAGCAGGACCTACTACAAGCTACAGAATGGATCCATATTCTCCAAGATTATTAGATATAGGACTTAAAGGAATGATTGGAAAAGGCTTGAGAGGGCCGGAAGTAATAAATTCTATAAAGAAGAATACAGCGGTATATTTTGGTGCAATAGGAGGAGCTGCTGCACTTATAGGAAAGTCAGTTACTGCTGCTGAGATAGTAGCTTATGAAGATTTAGGTGCAGAGGCTATAAGAAAACTTGAAGTTAAGGATTTTCCTGTTGTAGTAGTTATAGATTCAGAAGGAAATAATCTTTATGAGATTGGGCAAAGACAATACTTAGACAGCATTAAGTAAATTAATAATTAACAATTAAGAATTAAAATGAATTTAAATAGATTAATAGTAAAGTTTATAGTAGAATTATCATGTATTTAAACTAAGGCTTTGCTTAGCAAAGCCTTTTTCCATTGTTAATTATTTATTATTAATTAAATAAGAGGTTGGTGATTTTATGAAGATAACCAAAGTAGCAAAAGCAGGAACGTTAGAATCTAACGACATACTAATCATGGTTATGCCTAATGAAGACGGTGGAATAGAGCTTGAACTTGAAAGCATTGTTATGAAACAGTTTGGCGAGCAAATAAGAAAAGTTATTTTAGATAAAATAAAGTCAATGGGTATCGAAGATATTATAGTTAAAGCTCAAGATAAGGGCGCTTTAGATTATGCTATTGAAGCAAGAATAGAAACTGCTGTTAAAAGGGCGGTGAGTGAGTAATGAAAAAGTTAAGAAGAACTATGCTTTTCATGCCTGGAAATAATCCTGGAATGCTTCTTAATGCAGGAATACTTGGAGCTGACTCTGTAATACTAGATTTAGAGGATGCTGTAAGTATATCAGAAAAGGATAGTGCAAGAATATTAGTAAGAGAAGCAATAAAAAATATAGATTATTCAAATGTAGAAGTAGTAGTAAGAATAAATCCATTAGATAATGAATTTGGAGCAGAGGATGTTGAGGTTATCGCAAGAGTAAAACCTGATACGCTAATGGTTCCAAAAGCAGATGAGCAGGAAATAAAGACTGTAGATGAAATGCTTAATAGAATAGAAAAAGAAGAAGGTTTTGAGGAAAATAGTATTAAAATAATACCATTGGTCGAAACAGCTTATGGACTTGAAACAGTCTATGATGTAATAAGAGCTTCAAAAAGGGTTGTCGGTGTTCTTTTAGGCGGTGAAGACTTAACTGCTGATTTAGGAATTAAAAGAACTAAAGAAGGAGAAGAGATTTTCTATGCCAGAAATAAAGTAGCTACAGCCTGCAAAGCCTTAAAGGTTGATGCAATAGATACACCTTTTACAGATACAAATGATTATGAAGGCTTGGCTTTAGATACTGCAAAAGCAAAAAGTCTTGGCATGACAGGAAAAGCTTCTATAAATCCAAGACAAATAGACACTATACACTCCGTATTTGCTCCTACAGAAGCAGAAATTAAACATGCACTTAGAATTCTTGATGCTATGGAAGAAGCAAAGAGAGAAGGCAAAGGCGTATTTTCAATAGACGGAAAAATGGTAGATGCTCCAATAATAAATAGAGCAACCAATACAGTGGAACTTGCTAAGATGTTGGGAGTGATAAGATAATGAAAAACGTATTAGGAAGAGAAATTCCGGAATATATAAATGGATATAGATCAGTTAATCCTTTTGAAGGTGCTTTTTCAAACATGGGGATAAAGGAAAAAAAGGCTGTTAAGGTTACAACTGTTACTCCTTATGATAATAAGGTATTGGAAAGTATTGAAGAAGCCATAGAAAAGATAGGATTAAAGGATGGAATGACGATATCTTTTCACCATCATTTAAGAAATGGTGATTATGTTTTAAATATGGTTCTAGAGGTTATACATAAGAAAGGACTAAAAGACCTGACAATAGCGGCAAGTTCGATATTTCCTGTGCATGCGCCTATGGTTGAACTTATAAAGAATGGTACAATAACAGGAATATATGCTAACTACATGTCTGGCCCTGTAGCAGAAGCAGTATCAAGAGGATATCTTAAGAAGTGTGCTGTCATGCAAACACATGGGGGAAGACCTAGAGCTATAGAAAGCGGCGATTTACACATTGATGCAGCCTTTATCGCAGCTCCAACCGCAGATACCTATGGAAACATAAATGGAGTAACAGGAAAATCTGCCTGCGGTGCACTAGGATATGCGGTATCAGATGCGGAATATGCTGATAAAGTTGTTGCAATAACTGATAATTTAGTTAAGTATCCAGCATGCCCAATTGAAATAAGTCAAATATATGTCGATTATGTTGTTAAAGTAGATTCTATCGGAAATCCAGCAGGAATAGTTTCTGGAACTACTAAAATAACAAAGGATCCTGTAGGACTTAAAATTGCCAAAATGGCTGCAGAAGTTATGAAAGCTTCAGGCATAGTGAAGAATGGTTTATCTTTTCAGACTGGCGCAGGTGGAACCGCCCTTGCAGTAGCAGCCGAGCTTAAGGAAATTATGAAGAAAGAAAGTGTTGTTGGAAGCTTCGCTGCAGGAGGAACAACAGGATACATTGTAGAAATGCTTGAAGAAGGTCTGTTTAATTCCTTGCTTGACGTACAATGTTTTGATTTAAAAGCTGTTGAATCCTATAGAGGAAATCCTAAGCATCAGCCAATGTCAGCTTCTATGTATGCAAATCCTCATAACAAAGGTGCAGTAGTAAATAATCTGGATGTTATGATATTAGGAGCAACTGAAATAGATTTAGACTTTAATGTAAATGTAACGACAGGCTCTGATGGAAAGATAATGGGAGGTTCTGGAGGACACAGCGATACTGCTGCAGGCTCTAAGCTTGCTATTGTAGTAACTAACCTTGTAAAAGCAAGACTTCCAATAATTAAAGAAAATGTTACAACAGTAACTACACCTGGTGAAAGCATAGATGTAATAGTTACTGAAAGAGGTATTGCAGTTAATCCTAAGAGAACTGACTTAATTGAAAAACTTAAGGAAACCAATTTGCCTGTTATGACTATTAAAGAACTAAAGGATTTAGCAGAAAAAATTACAGGGAAACCTAATAATATAAAATTATCTGAAGACATAGTTGCCGTAGTTGAGTACAGGGACGGAACAGTTATTGATGTCGTTAGAAAGGTAATTGATTAGGAGAGAGTAAAATGTATGGATTAGAAGTCCAGAGATTAAACTTAAATTCTAAAGAAGATAAATCTGAATTAGAAAAATTCTTAAATAAATTTGATTTAGGTTTAGATAATGATATAGATTATTCCTTAGTTATAAAAGAACAAGGTGAGATTAAAGCAACCTGTTCTAAAGCTAAAAATATACTTAAATGCTTTGCGGTAGACGAAGCTTTAAGAGGAGAGGGAATAACATCCACTTTAATAACGAGTTTAATAGACAGATTGTTTGAGGAAGGAATATATCATAGTTTTATTTTTACAAAGCCTAAAAATATATCAATTTTTTCATCTTTAGGATTTAAGACTGTGTATCAGGTTAAAGATGTGGCGCTGCTTGAAAGTGGAATGTATAATACAAATACTTATATTGAGAAAATGATTAAAAAATACGATATAAATACTAATGAAAAGGCAGCTCTTGTCATGAACTGCAACCCTTTTACTCTTGGACATAAATATCTGATTGAAAAAGCATCAGAGGAAAATAAGGAAGTTTTAGTCTTTATAGTAGAAGAAAATAAATCCTTATTTCCTTTTGATATAAGATACAAATTAGTAAAAGAGGGAACAGCTAATCTAAAAAACGTTAAAGTTATACCTGGTGGCGAATATATCATTTCTTCTGCTACTTTTCCTTCTTATTTTCTAAGAGAAGAGGGAGAAAAACTAAGAGCATACACAGAACTTGACGCGGGTATTTTTGCAGAATATTTTTGTAAAAAACTAAATATAAAAAGAAGATATGTTGGCACAGAACCTTATTGCAGGGTAACAAATGCATATAATGATACTTTAAGAGAAACACTAAGTAGCAATGGAATAGAGCTGCGTGTAATTCAACGTAAAATATATAAAGAGCATGCTATAAGTGCTTCTGAAGTAAGAGATTATATAAGGCAGAATAGGATGCATGAATTGAAAGATATAGTACCAGATGTAACTTGGGATTTTTTAAATTCAGATGGTGCCAAAGAGATAATTGAAAAAATTAAATCCAGCAATACACCACATTAATTTAAATTTATTTACGGAGATACTTTATGAATAAAGCTTATAAAATATCGGATATTGCTTTTAAAATCAGTAGTTTTGCTATACAGGCTATTTCTTATGAAGCAGCATGTTTTCCTTCTCCTGGTCTAGTTTCTCCGGTATCAGACGGGGCTCATAAGGACATGGAGTATTTTATGTTTCTTGATAGCACTGTTTCACTCATCAAACCATTAATTCTCTGCTGTGAGGCAGGCCTAACCAATGATGAACCAAAGAAAGTTTTTGAATCTATTCGACAGATTGGTATTATTGGTGAAAATGAAATGTTTAAAGCGACAGGAGGCATAAATACTCATAAAGGGATGTTGTTTTTGATGGGAATAGCTTGTGCTGCTGTGTCTAAAGCTATATATGATAATAAAGATTTTAAAGAAGTAAGACAAATAATAATGGATATGACAGAAGGAATGACACAAAGAGAATTAGAAGCTAAGAAAAGTTTTCCTGATGAAAAGTTGTCACATGGTGAAAAATTATTTAAACAGCATGGAATTTCAGGAATTAGAGGAGAAGTAGAGAAAGGTCTTCCTATAATCTTTGATTTTGCTATAGACTTTTATAATAAAACCAAAGAACTTTATATAAATGATAGACTAATACATACTCTAATTGGGATAATGCAGTTTTGCGAAGATACAACAATACTTCACAGGCACTCCATAGAAGTACTTAAAGAAGTTCAGGCTAAGGCTAAATTCATAACAGCCTTAGGAGGAATGAAAACAGATTTTGGAGTAGATGCTGTTTATGAAATGGATAAAGAATTTAAAAGAAGAAATATAAGTCCGGGGGGAAGTGCTGATCTGCTTGGGCTAACTGTATTTCTAAGTTTAGCAGAAAGTTATTTTGCAGAAAAAGGCACGGAGTAAGTCCGTGCCTTTCACTGTAAAGGTAAAAGTCCTAAATGGACTTTTACGGGTATCCTGCGAGTAGAACGAGCAAGATTAGGATACCTAGTTGGCGAAGCCAAATTGTATAATATATTTAAAAAGAAACTAGCAATATTTATAAATTACTTTGTATAAAGCTCGTTGTAATATTGTTCAAGCATTCTCTTAGTTGCAAATTCATCTCTAGTTGTTCTTATGCTTTCTCTCATCATTTCTACCCATTTAGTTCTATTTTCATAATAGGTAGGAACAACTCTATTGAGAAGTGTGTCATATAAAGCCGCTCTATCATGTTCATTAATATCTGGAACTTCACCTTCTGAAACTCCATCACCAAACTGCCAGCCATTAACTCCATCGATGCAGGCTTCTGGCCACCATCCATCAAGTATAGAGCAGTTAAGAACTCCATTCATAGCAGCCTTCATTCCTGAAGTACCTGAAGCTTCAAGTGGTCTTATAGGGTTATTTAACCATATATCTGAACCTCTAGTTAACATTCTTCCTATAGTCATATCGTAGTTTTCAAGGAATACTACAGCATTAGGATACTTTTTCATCATAGCAACTAGGTTAGCAACTATTGCTTTTCCAGTATCATCAAGTGGATGAGCTTTTCCTGAGAATACTATTTGAACTTTTCCATCTCTTAAATATGGCTCAATAACTTCTGGTTTGCTGAAGATAAGGTCGCTTCTCTTATAAGGAGCTGCTCTTCTTGAGAAACCAATAAGGAGCTTATCAGCATCAAGCTGTATTCCTGTTCTTTCTTTTACAAAGGATACAAGTTCTCTTTTTACTTCCATATGAGATGACCAAAGATCGCCATTTTCTTCATAAGCTTTTGTTATTCTTTCATCTACCCAAGTTGGTGTATGTATAGCATTAGTTATTGCTATAATTTCTGAACGGCCGGCTACTTCTTTCCACATTTTGTTAGCAGTTTCAGCATGAAGCTTTGCAACAGCATTTGCTTTTCTGGAAAGTCTAAGGCCTGCTACAGTCATATTAAATGGATCTCCACCAAGTCTTATCATTTGGTCTTTAGTTAATCCATTGAAAGCTCCCATAAATTCAAGCTTATCAATTGGATGAGATTCATTTCCTTGAACTATTGGAGTGTGGGTTGTGAATACAACTTCTTCTCTTGTAGCTTTCCAAGCTTCTTCAAAGCTCATACCTGAGCACATTTTTTCTCTTATAAGCTCAATTGCAGCTAAATCTGCATGACCTTCATTAAAGTGATATACATCAACTGGTATTTCAAGAGCTCTAAGTGCCTTAACTCCACCAATACCAAGTACAATTTCTTGTGCTATTCTTTCTTCTCCGAACCAGCCATAAAGCTGTCCAGTTATCCATCTTTCTCCGTTTTCAGGAATGTCTGTGTCTAAAAGATATAGTGGATTATTTCCAAACTTTTCAGTTTTCCAAACCTTGCATACTACATCTATGTTTCTTATTTTAACTGTTACTTTAACTCCAGTATCTTCCAAGAAATCATATTCATAATTTTTATAAGCATCATATGGCTTTCCGTCAGCACCAATTACTTGATCTCCGTAGCCTTGCTTCCATTTAAGTCCTATAGCTACTAAAGGTAAGTTTAAATCTTTAGCTCCCTTTAGGTGGTCTCCAGCAAGAATCCCAAGTCCTCCTGCATACATTTTGAAATCAGATTGTAGTCCATATTCCATACAGAAATAGGCAACTCTAGGAAGAGTTTTATTATCCATAGTATCCTCCTTATATTAAATAAATTTTTAGCAATATTAGTATTTACTTCTAAGGAAATTATACACGAAAATAAATATTTGCGCAAGCGATTGCATTAAGATTTTTAAAAATTTTAATCATGTTGTAGAATATAGACAACAAATAAAAAAATGTAAAAAGCTATGGCTTTATTTTTTTATTCTATACAGTATTGGACTAAATTTAGTATAATAAAAACGTCAAACAAAAATAGAAATAATATTTTATAAGGGAGATAAATATGTTTAATAAGTATTCTTTAAAAACCAAGATTATTATATTTTTAATTGCTGCTGTTGCTGCTACAGCTTTAATAATAAATACTGCTATAAATAACAGACAGAATACAAAAAACTATAAATTCGATGAAGAAAGCCCGTCAACAGCAAATGGGGTAATTAAGCCAAGCGAGAACAACACAAAAGAGAAGGAAGAAGAAGAGAAAAAGAAACAGGAAGAAGCCTTAAAAATGGAAAAGGAAAAGGCTTTAGAAGACAAATACCAAAAGGGTTATGAGGCTTTCCAAAACAAAAAATATGCCGATGCTATTAAACTAGAAGATGAGGTAATAAAAGAAGACGATAAATTTTATAAAGCCTACAATGTAAAGGGAATTGCTCAGTGCTATAATAAAAAGTATTTAGAAGGAATGAATAATATAGATAAGGCTTTGGAGATAAAGCCTGAGTATGGGTATGCCAGGTTTAACAAGGCTCTCGCATTTGAACTATATGCAAAGTATGATTATGCTTTAGAGTGGTATGATAAGGCTTTAGAAGTTGAAAATTTTGTATGGAGCTACTATGGAAAGGCTAGTATTTATGGCAGAAGAGGAGATGTATCTAATACAGTAAAAAATTTAAAAACAGCTATTGATATGGATGCTGCTGTAAAAGATGTTGCAAAGGATGAGGTGGATTTCAATAATGTTAGAAATAGCAAAGAGTTTCAAGAACTAATTAAATAAATATTCATGCTATTTTAAAATTAATAGCAGTACCCTCTTAAAAGCATTACACATATAATGAATAAAGGGGGTGGATTTCTTGGAGACGAACGTACAAACAGTGAAATCTTCAGACATAGCAACTTTAGCCAGCAGATTAAATCTTATATCATCAATACTTAATAATTTTAATATTTCTAAACAAGATGAAATTTATGTTATAGCGGGAGTAATAGGACTAATATCTACTAATCTAGTAAGAAAATCAGCTATCCTAGAGGCTAATGAGCAGCAAATTGCTCCAGGAGTAACAACCTTTGCAAATAATCTAAAATTGATAGGAACCTCTATAGCTTTAATTTCAAGCAGTATTTTGTTTTGGGCACTATTAATTGAAGTTTCTTTGAGAGCACAGGGTATACAGGCGCCGCAGTCTTCAGCTACAGGTATAAATACAAATTCAGGATCGGTTCTTGCCCAATAATTCAAATTAAAATAAAGGCATTGAAAAAAATATATGTTGTTCAGTGCCTTTACTTATTCACTGGCTTTAATTAGTTATTTATGAAAGCTAGAGCTTTGTTATTCAACTTTTATATTATACTTCTCACACTTTAATGAAACAGTTCTATGAGTTAAACCTAGAGCTTTTCCTGCCTTATTATAGCTTTTATATTTTTGCATTGCTAAGGTTATAAGTTCTTTTTCATATTCCTCAATAGGAAGAAGTTCTCCATTTCTTAGATTAATAAGTCTTTCATCAGTTTGAGAAGAATTTGTTATATAAAAGGGCAGGTCCCTTGAAGCTATTGTTGAGCCTTCGCAGAGATTAATAGCTCGTTCAATAATATTTTGAAATTCACGTATGTTGCCAGGCCAATTGTATTTTTGGAAATAGTTTATGCATTCAGGCTCTATATTGTTTATGCTTTTATTTAGATTTTTGCTTATAGTTTTTATAAAATACTCAGTTAATAGATTTATATCTTCTTTTCTTTCTCTTAAAGGAGGAAGTGTTATAGTTATTACATTCAGACGATAGTATAAGTCTTCTCTAAACTCTCCAGTTTTCATCATTTCTTCAAGGTTTCTATTAGTAGCTGCAATAACTCTTACATCTACCTTTTGTGTCTCAATTCCGCCTATGCTTTCAAACTCTTTTTCTTGAATCACACGCAACAGTTTAACTTGCATTTGTTTTGGTAGATCACCTATTTCATCAAGAAAGATAGTTCCACCGTCTGCTAGTTTGAACTTTCCGGGCTTACTTTTAACCGCACCAGTAAAAGAACCTTTTTCAAAGCCAAAAAGTTCACTTTCAAGTAAGTTTTCTGGAATGGCTGCACAATTTACTTTAATAAAAGGCTTATCTTTTCTTGTGCTGTGATTGTGTATTGCTTTAGCAATCAGTTCTTTCCCAGTGCCGCTTTCTCCCCTTATCAGAACTGTTGAAGTTGACTTAGCGGCTTTAGCTGCGATTAAAAGAGCATCTTTTAAACTGCCGCTGGAGCCGATTATGTCAGTAAAAGAACTGTTTAGTCTAGTATGCTTTTGAAGTTCTTCTCTATAATAATTAATTTCTTCCTGGTAATGCTCTAATTTTTTAGCAAGTTCAGATATATCTTGAAATGCGCCAATAGCGCCTATAAGCTTATCATTTGAAAATATAGGTGCTCTATTTGCAATGACTATATTTTCATTAATATTTAAAAATTCACCTGAGATAGACTCTTTAGATTTAAGAACTTCTGGCAGCTTAGAAGCTGGTATAATATTTTTAATATTTCGCCCTACAACTTCCTTAGACACCTTATTTAGCAACCTTAGTGCATACTCATTAGCGGATGTTATATTAGAATTTACATCAATAACTATTATGCCTAAAGGAAGACTCTCCAAAATCTGTTCATTAGCAATTGTATTTTCTTCAATAAACTCATCTATATTTGACATAAAAGAATTATTAGGTTCAATTTGAGTTGAGATAAAGCTACAAAGTTCAAGTACAGCATTTCTGCCTTGAAGACTATCCTCATAGCATGAAATTTCAATAATTTCATTTTGTTTAATTTTTAGGGATATAAGTGCAAGCATACTTATAGCAATGGGTTCTTTGTTTTCTAATTTCCGAATATATAAATTTATATTGTATTTTGCTTTAAGTTCGGAAGCTTTGTTCACTATCATTGCCGCAATTCTTGTGTGAATTCCATAGGTTATATTTACGATAATACTATTTTTATACATGGCCACTCCTGTATGATAAAAAATATCAATAATAGATTTATACTTGATAAAAAGTATCAAATTAATAATACAATAATAAATACAGCATGTCTATAATATATTTATAATAAAAAAATATACTTTACAAATAATATATTATGGAAATTTGATAAAAAATATCAATATATAAATTATAAATCTAGTAAAATAGGTATTTTAAACTTGGCATGTAAATTGCTAATAATATAATTTGTATGCACTTTTATTTGAATAATTAAATCTTATTTTGATATTTACATAAACAGGAGGAAGATGTATGAAAAAAGGTATTGCAGCTTCAAAAGGATATGCAATTGGTAATGTAGTGCTTAAGGTTAAGGAAGAAGAAACAATAGTTGAGAGAAAAATTGATAACTTAGACTCAGAAAAGGAAAGATTGCAAAAAGCCTTAACGACATCCAGAGATCAGCTTGAAAGAATAAAAGACAAAGCAGAAGCTGAAATGGGAGCGGATAAAGCCGCAGTATTTGAAAGCCATATGATGCTTCTAGATGATCCAGAATTTGTTGGCGCTATTGAAAGTGGTGTAGAAGCTAATATGATAAATGCCGAAAAAGTTTTAAAAGATGTTGTAGACATGTACGTTAGCATATTTGATTCCATGGAAGATGAATATATGAAGGAAAGAGCAGCGGATGTAAAGGACGTTGGTAACAGAATTCTTAACAATCTTCTTGGTAAATCAATGAATGATATAGGAGAACTTAAAAATAATACAGTTATAGTTGCACATGATTTAACTCCTTCTGACACAGCTGAGCTTGATAAAAGCAAGGTTATTGCTTTCTTGACAAATATAGGCGGAAGAACTTCTCACAGTGCTATCATGGCAAGAACACTTGAAATTCCTGCTATAGTTGGTATGGGAGATATAACTGACACAGTTAATAATGGAGATTTTATTATAGTGGATGGGATCGAAGGAATAGTTATAATAAATCCTACTGAAGAGCAAATTAATGAATATAATTTAAGAAAAGTTAAGTTTGAAGCTGAAAAGGAAGAACTTAAAAAGTTAGCTAATGTTGAAACTAAAACTAAAGCAGGCAGAAGAATAGAGGTAGTTGGAAACATAGGAAAACCTGAAGATGTTCATAAGGTATTAGAAAATGGAGGAGAAGGTGTAGGATTATTTAGAACAGAGTTTTTATATATGGATAGAGAAACTATGCCCACAGAAGAAGAGCAGTTTGAAGCATATAAATATGCAGCAGAAAAGTTAGATGGAAAGCCTTTAGTTATAAGAACTCTTGATATAGGAGGGGATAAGAAGCTTCCGTACCTTCCAATGCCAGAGGAAATGAATCCGTTTTTAGGCTATAGAGCTATAAGACTTTGTCTTGACCAAGTGGATTTGTTTAAAATTCAGCTTAGGGCACTTTTAAGAGCTTCAGCCTTTGGTAACCTTAAAATAATGTTTCCGATGATATCTTCAGTACAGGAGTTTTTAGAGGCTAAAAAAATATTAGCTGAATGTATGGAAGAACTTAAAACTCAGGGAAAAGCTTTTAATGAAAACTTAGAGACAGGTATAATGATAGAGATACCTTCTGCTGCAGTAATGGCTGATGAGCTTGCAAAGCATGTTGATTTCTTCAGTATAGGAACAAATGATTTGATTCAGTATACCTTAGCTGCTGACAGAATGAATGAGAAGGTTTCATATTTATATGATCCAATGCATCCGGCTGTTTTAAGACTTATTAAAATGACTATAGATGCAGCACACAAGGAAGGAAAATGGTGCGGCATGTGTGGAGAAATGGCTGGAGACGAAACAGCAGTACCTACTTTATTAGAGTATGGATTAGATGAATTTTCTATGAGCGCTTCCTCAATACTTAGAGCAAAACAAATAATTATAAATAGCTAGTTTGATAATATTACAAAGCCTTGAGAAGAAATAATCTTAATATCTTCTCAGGGCTTTTGCTTTTGAATTAATCTCATATTTTATGTAACTATTCTATTTAATTTCCGTATATAATTATGACTATAAAAGAAAGCAAGGGGGTACTTGCCTTGGAAGAAGATTTAAAGCTTGTTCAAGAAGTATTAAAAGGTAATATAGATAGCTTTAATATATTAGTAAACAAGTATGAGTTTACTGTATTGAAGTTTGTTTATAATACAATAAGAGATAGAGAGGCGTCAGAGGATATAACTCAAGAAGTTTTTATAGCAGTTTACAATAAGCTCTATACCTTTAGAAAGGAGTATAAGTTTTCAAATTGGCTTTTTCAAATTGCTAAAAATAAGTGTATAGACTATGTAAGAAAATATAAAAGGGTCTATGAAGCTAATGTAGAAGATTTTTATGATATTGCATCTAGTGAAATCTCTCCGGAGCAAAGTGCAGAATATAAAGAGATTAAAAAGCTAGTAGAGAGTTACATAGGTACACTAAATGAATTAGACAGACAAATAATTATTTTAAGATATTTAAATGACAATATAACCTTCTTGGATATTGGTGAAATTTTAGATATGAATGAGTCAGCCGTAAAACGAAGATATTATAAGTCGAGAGAAAAGTTTAAAGAGTTTAGACTTAATAGAGAGAAGGGGTGTAAGTAATGGACTGTAGTGTGTTTAAGAAAAAATTACCGGAGTTAGTTGAAGATAATCTTTCTTATGATATAAAGGAGGCCATGCTTAAGCATATAAAGGAATGTGAAGAGTGTAAAAATGTTTACGAACAAGAACTTTCAATTGACAAAGCTATGAAAATTGGTCTTTTTGTAGAGCCACATTCATTTAGAAGTTTGCGAGGTGACATAATGAAAAATATTGATAAAAGAAGGTACGGAAGAAACCCTCTTAAAAAGTTTCTATATCATTTAAATAAGTATAGGGGGACATATACTTCGATAGCAGCATTTGTAGCGGTAGCGGTTTTTATAACTCCTTATATTTCTAAAATGGGTTTTGGAAGCTCAATGAAAAAATCTGCAAGTTATGAAAGTGCAAATAAGTCATCTAAGTCTATAGTTTCGGGTTCAACAACACAAGATTTATCTATTGATACTCCTAAAGCAGCAAGTAAAGAGAGTGCAGCTGCAAGTGAAACTTCTGGCAAGCCAACTGTGTATCTTCCTAAATTTGAGAAGAAAGAAATGCCTAATGACTTTAAGGTTTCTTTTGGCACAGCTTGGAAAAATTCAACTGATAAGCAATATGGTGCTTCAATTGACGGGAAAGGGGATAAAGCTCAGGAGGAAGGAATAGGAAGTATAATAGTAAAAGATTTTAAGACTGATAAGCAGTATTCTTTTGAACTTATTAATAATGAAGTGAATCAATTCAGTCCGTTAGCTTTAGAGTGGATTAATGATAATAAATTATTAATTATAGTAGGAAGCGGCTATGGCACTATAAGTCATGGCGGAGATTTATTTATATTAGATATAAATAAGAATGAAACACAAAAGGTAAATACTCAGGAAGTAATAAAGCTCGATCAAAAGGTACCTATTACTAAAATACTGTCAGTAAATATAAATTCTAAGAATGAGGTTGTCGTTGAATTTGAATATTTAGTATACGAAGATTCGAATTTTACAAAAATGCATACTGAAAAGGCAAGTATAACAACAACAGTTTATTAAACTTTACAGTAGATAAAATATTTAAATCTTACTATAATGAATAAGGGACATTCTATTTATAAGAGGTAAGATTTGATGAATAAATCTATTAAGCTATATAATAAGGCAGTTGAATATTATAATAGAGGAAATATTGAAAAAGCCTTATATCTTTGTGAAAAAAGTATATCAGAAAACTTAAAGAACACATCTTCTATAAACTTAAAAGGACTTTTATACTATTTAAAAGGAGAGCTTGATAATGCTCAAGGCTTATGGAAGATGAATTCTCACGTTAATAAGGACTCTGTGTCAAAAAAATATTTAGAAGACAGCAAAAATGACGAAAAAAAGATGGTTATTTATAATGCAGCACTTAAGGAAATTAAGGAACTGAAAATACGAGAAGCCCTTAATTTTCTTAATGAGTGCAGTGAAAGTGACTTTAATTCAATAAATGTAAATAATTATCTCGCATTTTGTTATATTAAGTTAGGAGAATATGCTGCAGCCCTAAAGCACATAAATATAGTTTTAGGAATTGATAAAAAAAATCAATTTGCATTAAAAAATAAGAAAGAGCTTGTAAGTTTTGGAGTAATTAAAAAAGAAATCAATTATAGATATTTAGTTATAGCTGTTGTAATTATAATTTTTACAGGTCTATTATCAATAGTTTATAAAAGCTCAATGACTAAATTTGCAGATAAAAGTTCCTTAAAAAACAAGCAGACCCCTAAAATATCTGCTGAAGCAAAGTTGGAAAAACAAAGTGAAAATAAACAGCTAGATGAACAGAAGAAAGAAAAGATTACAGATAAAAAAAATTTAGAAGTTTTTCCTGCTGAGGATATTAATAATTTAATAGCTGCAAAAGATTATGAAAAGCTCTATGCGGTATATAATATTTGGAAAGATAAAGATTTAAATATAAATAACAAAACACTTTTAATGAAAATTAAAGATATTATTTCAGGTGAGGGCATTGAGTATTTTTATAATAAAGGCAGTCAAGCTTTATCCGCTAAGGATTATAATAGTTCTATTAATTATTTAAGTATAGCTTATAATTACGGAGAGCAGAGCTATTTGTATTCTCATACCATTTATCTTTTGGCTGTGAGCTATAAAAATGCGGGAGATATTGAAAAATCTATAAAGTACTATGAAGAGTATAGTTCTAAATATCCCAATGGAGATTATAATGATGCAGTATTATATGAATTAACATTAATTTATAAAAATATTGATAATAATACGGCAATAAATTATGCCAAGAAGCTCAATAAACAGTACCCTAAGTCTATGTATAATAACTCTATTATTAAATCTATTATAGGTAAGTAAAAAGAACTTCTATACAAATATTTGTATAGAAGTTCTTTTTACTTATATGCATTTGGTATAAAACGGCAACGTATATATGGTAATATATGGTATCTAAGGGGGCTTTTATGAGAAATAAAGTAAAAAATATTTTAATTTCATGTACTTTTCCTATTATAACTATAAGTGTTGCAACTAGCTGCAAAAGGATTGAGTCTGCTTCTGCTAAAATTGATAATATACAAATAGTTGATTCAAGCAAAGAAGAGTATGAAAATAATTTTAGAGAACATATTTTAGCTCTAAAACAAAACTATAAAACCAATATTTTGGGTTTCGTACCTGATGAAAAGGCTAAAATATCAAATCTAGGTATGAAATATTTTACTAGTTCAAGTATTGATAAGCAAAGGGATATAAACATGATAAATCAACTTACCTATTCTGATTTGCCAGGGGTTACCTGCTTTAGAGGAAATAATATGAGGGATGGGGGAAGTTTTGGGACAGCAGAAATAAAGGAAGGTAAGCTTGAATTGCAATGGAAAAAGAAAATAGGAAGTATAGATGAATGGACTGGAGTTGGATGGAATGGTCAGCCATCTATAGTTCAGTGGGATAAAAAAGTTATTAATGCTATGAATATAAATGCTGATAAAAAGAATAAAGAAAATTTAAAAGAGGTTATATATGCAACCTTAGATGGGAATGTATATTTCTTAGATTTAGAAGACGGAAAGGAAACTAGAGCAAAATTAAATATAGGTGCTCCGGTAAAGGGAAGCTTGACTGTAGATCCAAGAGGTATACCTTTATTGTATGTTGGACAAGGTATAAATAAAAATGGAGGAAGATTTGTAGACTTTGCTTACAGAATATTTAGTTTGACTGACTATAAAAAACTTTATGAAATTAAAGGCAGCGACAATTTTTCCAGAAGAAGCTGGGGGGCTTTTGATTCAACAGCATTAATTGATAAAAATACTGACTCAATTTTTGTTTGCGGAGAAAATGGTCTGTTTTATTCCGGTAAATTAAATACAAAATTTGAGAATGAAAAAATTCAAATAAATCCCGAGCTTACTAAATATCGTTATGATGTTTCTGGTAAGGACAAAAGAGGAATTGAAAACAGCATAGCCATATATAAAAATTATGGATACTTCGCAGACAACGATGGGATACTTCAATGTATAGATATAAATACACTTACTCCAGTATGGGCGTTGAATATAAATGATGATACTGACTCTACAGTTGTTTTAGAAAAAGAGTATGCTAATTTAAATTTATATACAGCCTGTGAGGTTGACCACCAAGGTAATAATGGATACAGTTACGTTCGAAAAATAGATGGTACATCAGGCAAAATATTATGGGAAAATAAATATAGATGTTCCTTTAATGATGGAGTCAACGGAGGAGCCTTGGCAACACCTGTTTTAGGCAAAAATGATATAGCTAATTTAGTTATATTTAATATAGCAAGACATCCACAATACAATGAAGGTATTTTGATTGCAATTGATAAAAATAGCGGTAAAGAGGTATGGTCATATAAGCTGAAAAATTATTGCTGGAGTTCACCCGTTGCTCTTTATACTGATAGAGGAAAGAGTTATTTAGTACAATGTGATTCTACAGGAAAGGCTATGCTTATTGAAGGCTCTACAGGAAAATTATTAGATACTATTGAGCTGGGAGCTAATGTGGAGGGTACTCCCGCAGCATTTAATGATACCCTTGTAGTTGGAACTAGAGGTGCTGAAATAGTGAGTTTTAAAGTTAAATAAAATAATTTGCTTATTTGACTAACACTAGACTTTATGTGATAATAATTATTGATATTTAAATATAAATTATTTAAGTACATAATACCTGTTGCAGGTGTATTGGGAGGTAAAATAAATGATTAAAGAAGTTTTGGATAATAATTTCAATGAAGAAATATCATCAAGCGATGCTCCAGTTGTTGTAGATTTTTGGGCGCCTTGGTGTGGACCTTGCAAAATGCTTGGACCAGTTATAGAAGAACTTTCAAATGAATACGAAGGTAAAGTTAAATTTTTAAAGGTTAATGTTGATAACAATCCAGTAGTATCTCAAATGTATAGAGTGTCAAGCATCCCAACTGTTATGGTGTTTAAGAATGGCTCTACAGCAGATACAATGGTTGGTTTTAGACCTAAGAATGCATTAAAGGAATTAATAGACAAACATATTTAGATAAACTTTATATCCAAGTTCAACTCGATTTAATTGATGAACTTGGATATATTTATAATCAAGTGAATGAGGTGAAAAAGAGTTGTCTGACAGATACGATATAGCCATAGTTGGGAGTGGACCGGCAGGACTCTCCGCAGCTATCAATGCTAAAATCAGAAATAAAAATATTATAGTTTTTGGAAGTAGAGATTTTAGTGCCAAACTAATAAAAGCTCCAAAAATAAATAATTATTTAGGTTTTTATAATGTTACAGGAGAAAAATTAAAAGAAGAGTTTGAAAATCACATTAAGGCCATGGATATAAGCATAAACTATGAAAGAATAAATGCAGTTTATGCCATGGGTGATTATTTTGTTCTCATGGTTAACGAAAAGATGTATGAAGCAACTTCCATTATTCTTGCTACCGGAGTAGAGTATACAAAACCTCTTAAGGGAGAAGAAGAGTTTTTGGGAAAAGGGGTGGGTTATTGTGCTACTTGTGATGCACCTCTATATAAAGGAAAAACTGTTGCAATTGTAGGATATAATGATGATGCTGAAGATGATACGAACTTTGTTAATGAGTTAGCTTTTAAAACCTATTATATACCTATGTATAATGGTAACTATAAGTTGAAAGGTAATATTGAAATTATAAAAGATAAGCCAATAGAAATCAAAGGAGATATGTTTGTAGATAAGCTTCTTCTTAAAAATTGCACGATAAAAACAGATGGAGTCTTTATATTAAAAGACAGTGTTCCTCCAGGGCAGTTAGTACCTGGACTTGAAATTGAAGATGGGCATATTAAAACAGATAGAAATATGAATACAAATATTCCTGGATGTTTTGCTGCTGGTGATTGTGTTGGAAAACCATATCAATATATTAAGTCTGCAGGAGAAGGCCAAATAGCTTCATTGAGTGCAGTTTCTTATATAGACTTATTAAAAAACTCTCGAAAGTAATTTTTCGAGAGTTTTTTAATAAGTTTTATTTGTTTACCACAAAAAAAACATGGTTTCCGATAGGTTTTACATTGGACTTGCTTACCTGTTTCATCCAAGTTGAAGTAGCGATTTTTGGGTTGTAGAAGAAAATTGCATTGTTAGTTGGATCATTGCCTTTTAATGCTTCGATAACTGCACTATAACTAACTTTATCGGGTACTACATCAATTTCTCCATTTTTCAAACAGGAAAAAGCACCTTTTTGCTTAATAACTCCTTCTACAGATTTTGGAAACCCAGGGCTTTTTAATCTGTTCAATATAACAGAGGCTACCGCAACTTTTCCTTCATAAGGTTCGGAGCGGCTTTCAGCATAAACTATTTGCGACATTAAATATACATCCTCATCAGTTATATATATAGTTTTATCTGAAACATTAAATACTTGAACCGCGCCTATCTGTTCTTTATATAGACTCTGTTCCTCCTCAGCTGCTGTAACTTTAGATATTGGTGTTATCAGTAAAGTTAAAAGCAGTGTAAAAATAATAAAAAATTTTTTCATACTTATATATATTTCCTCCTTTTACCTACGGGGTTAGCTGACGGGTTCGGTAAAGGCATAACCTACGTAAAAAACGATTCACCCCAAGAAAATGGTTTCCCCGCGTTTTATAAAAAACTTAGGCTAGGAGTATTATTCCTCAATTTTTAAAAAAAATACCAATTTGGATAAAAAAGTGACATACTATTTGAAGTATGTCACTCTGTATTTTTTAATTTATGTTTGACTGCTTAAATTCTTTAAAAGCTTTTGTGAAAGTATCAAAAGCTTTTGAAGCATCACTAAGCTTGGAATTTGGTGTGGCATATAGTTCATTTATCTTATCAGTAGTTACTTGAGTGCCAAGTAGTTTTTCGTTATTTACTGCATATATAAAACTTTCTAGATAGCTGTTATAATATTCTAATGTATTGCTTAAAAGTTTATAACACTGCACTCCATTTGATGGCGCTGCTATATTTGAAAATTCTTGATTTATGCTATCAAGTTCATCTTTATTTTTATTTGCAAGAGAAATGATATTATCTATATTACCTTTTTCCTGTCTAACCTTTACTAATTGAGAATTCAAATCTATATTTATTGGTGTGAATTTTGATAACACCGAATCAATACTTGATTCAAAATCAGAACTTTGAGATTGCTGAATTTCTTTATCTCTGACAACCTTAACCATCTCATTAACATAAGTTGTGACATTATCAATAAAAGCTGTTGTACTTTGAGGTAAAGAAATTTTTGCATTTTTAATGTTTACTAGGGCATAGTACTTAACACAATCATTTGTATATTTTTTTAAATCTTCGCTTGCTTTATCTATATCCTTACCTTCAGGGTTTCTTAAAATAGCATCTATTTGTCGATAAATTAATATATTCTTATCTAAACCCAGTAAAAAGTTTTCATTATCTTTAATGTATTTATCTGTTGCTGTTAATCCTTGAGCTTCTTCCTTAAGTTTTGATAAAGTATCTATTTTATTTGGAAGATCCTTTCTAATAGCTTCATTGTCTTTTAAAGCTTGTCCATTTTTATTGTTAAAGGAAGACACACTGTCATTGAGTTTGTTAATCTGTGAAATAACGTTTTGAATATTAGCCTCGTAAGAATTGGAGGATTTTCCTATAAACAAATAGTAAGTACCAAAAAAAACTCCGGCTACTAAGAGTACGAATACTAAAATTTGTAGTATTACTATAACTGTCTTATTTTTCTTTTTCTTAGGTTTCATTTTTTATTTCTCCTCTCACTTGAAACACTTGACATCTTATTTCTGTTAGAAAGATGCTCGGTAAAGATCTATTAAACCTTAGTGCCTTGATATATATTAAAATAAATGTTAATAATTTTATAATGTTAGGCAAATTATCTTATAATATAATATTCTACTTGATAAATCAAAATTCCTGCAAATTATCTTATAATATAAATTACAATAAATTTATATTAGATTTATACTAATAAGTTATAGATTAGTGTATAATTGTAAGTATACAATAAAATATTTAATCTTTACATAAGAAATGTTTAAGGAGGGTATAGCTTGACGGAGTTTTTTAAGGTTTTAATAGACAGTATTAAAACAATAAGTATATTTTCAATATTAGATATTATTGTGGTATCATACATTTTTTATAAGGGCTATATGTTAATTACAGAAACAAGGGCGGAACAATTGCTAAAAGGTATTTTACTTATAGTTGTATTGATCCCAATAGCCAAGATAGCAAAGTTAAACATGCTTTATTGGATATTAAGTAAAACTATAACAATAGGCGTGCTATCTATAATTATTATTTTTCAGCCGGAAATACGAAGAGCTCTTGAACATTTAGGAAGAAGTGCTTTTAATGAAATTCACATATTAGAAGACGTAGAGGCTATGGAGAAGGTAGTAACCGAAGTGACAGAGGCGGTTGAAAATTTATCTAAGTCTAAGACTGGTGCTCTTATTATAATAGAAAATCGAACTGGACTTGGTGATATTATAGCCACGGGTACAAGGCTTGATGCTGTAGTATCCGCTGCGCTCTTAGAAAATATATTTGTAGTAAATACTCCACTTCATGATGGAGCTACAATTATAAGAAATGATAAAATTATATCTGCAGGATGTTTTCTTCCTCTTACTGGCAATGATAGTATAAGTAAGCAGCTAGGAACAAGACACAGGGCAGGTATTGGAATATCAGAAAACTCTGATGCGTTAACAATAATAGTGTCAGAGGAGACAGGAGTAATTTCATTAGCAGTTAATGGAACTCTAACAAGAAACTATACAAAAGATAGATTGAGAGATATACTGATTAGAATTTTAAAGAGCAGACAAAGCAAGAAATTAACCTTTAGGGAGAGGGTGACGATGTGGATAAAAAAAATACGTGGCTGATTAAGATTTGCTGTGTAATCGCGGCTTTTTCCCTATGGCTTTACACATCCAACTTAGAAGGAAGTCAAGTTCCCCAGCAAGTTACAGTACAGGTAACGCTTCAAGGACTAGATAATGTAACCGAGCAAAAGCTTAAAGTTTTACCTCCTGCTAAACCTTATACAGTTACTCTTAAGGTAACTGGATCGCTAACAGATGTTCAGCTTGGAAAGGAACAATTCAAGGCAGTAGCAGACTTAAGTGAGTGGGTATTTACAAAAGGTGAAAGAGATATACCAGTAAGAATAGAAAGACAGCCCGCTAATGTAACTATCCTAAATAGCAGTATTTTATCTATAAGAGTAGCCTTTGATGATTTAAAACAAAAAAATCTACCTATAAAAGTTAATACTGAAGGCAGCAAGGTAAAGGAAGGATATTTTGCTTTGACACAAAATATAACACCTTCCGATGTTGTAGTCAGCGGTGCAGCAAAATTTGTAGATCAGGTTACTAGTGTTGGAGTATCATTAGATTTAAAAAATGCTGATAAAGATTTGAATTTAAAGCTCCCTTTAAAAGCGTTAGATTCTTCAGGAAGAGAAGTTAAAAATGTAGATATATCACCTGATGCTGTTGATATTACAATTCCAGTAAAAAAAACGAAGACAGTGGGAATTAACGTTGTTACTAAAGGAAACCTGGGAAAAGATTATTCATTAAAAACAATAGTAACTCAGCCTGATAAAATAGATATTGCAGGAGGAGATGCAGTTAATAATATTACGGTGTTAAACACTGAGCCTGTAGATTTAAGCGCTTTATCTCCAAATAAAACTATTACAGCCAAACTAGTAGTTCCTGATGGTATAAGTTTAATTAATAGTGACGGCACAGTAAAAATAAAGGCAACAATGGATAAAATAATTCAAAATAATTATACTTCTGATATTCAGATAAAAGGATTGAATGATGCATTTACAGCAACTTTAGATAATAGTAAGCTGACTTTAACTCTATCAGGACCAGATACTATAATAAGCACTATAAAAAATGAAAATATTAATGCTAATATTGATGTAAGTACTTTAACGGCTGAAGGTGAATACTCAGTAAAAGTAAATTATACAATACCTGATGGTGCATCTAAAGTATCAGCTAATCTTGAAAATGTAAAAGTAACTTTAAAGAAGAAAGCATCTACTCCTACTACTACACAGCCAACTAATACACCAACGAATGGAGGGCAATAATTTTTATGTCCATAAGGGTAAATAATATTATATTAGATATAGAAGAAGATATTACAATATTGAAAGAAAAAGCAGCAAAAAAATTAAAAGTTTCAACAAAGGATATAAAGAGTTTAAAAATATTAAGGGAGTCTATTGATGCAAGAAAGAAAGATTCTATAAAATTCAACTATACTTTAGAAGTTTATTCAGATAATGAGAGAAAGCTTGTGGATAGACTTAATGATAAGGATATAAAGCTTGAAGAAAATCAGTACACTGATGAAATTTCTTTAGGTAATAAAGAAATTAAGCATAAACCTGTAATAGTTGGAATGGGACCGGCAGGAATGTTTGCCGGTCTTTTATTGGCTAGAAAAGGATATAAGCCAATAATAATAGAAAGAGGACAGAAGGTTGAGGAAAGGACTGAAACTATAAATAGATTCTGGAGTACAGGAAGTTTGAATACAGAATCTAATGTTCAGTTTGGTGAAGGGGGAGCAGGAACATTTTCAGATGGCAAACTCACTACAAGAATAAAAGACAACAGATGTGATTATGTTTTGGAGTCTTTTGTAAAGGCGGGAGCACCTGAAGAAATTTTATATTCCGGAAAACCTCATGTAGGAACAGATATACTAAAGACTGTGGTTAAAAATATTAGAGAAGAAATAATAGCTCTTGGCGGTGAAGTTAAATTTAACAGTAAGCTAGAGGAGTTAGTCGTTAATAATAATGTTTTAAAGGCAGTAGTGGTTAATGGTCAAGAGATAGCTTGTGATAATTTAGTTCTCGCTATAGGACACAGCTCGAGAGATACTTATGAAATGCTATATAGGAAAGGAATAACTTTAACACAAAAACCTTTTGCTATAGGAGTTAGAATAGAACACTTACAAAGTTTAATTGATGAAAGTCAGTATGGTAAATTTGCTGGTCACAAAAGACTTAAGGCTGCAGACTACAGACTAAGTCACGGCAGTGATAGATTAAACCGATCTGTTTATAGTTTTTGCATGTGCCCAGGTGGTGAAGTTGTAGCGGCTGCTTCTGAAAATAAAAGATTAGTTACAAATGGCATGAGCTATTATAAAAGAGATAAGAAAAATGCCAACTCAGCTTTAGTTGTTACAGTAAGACCAGAGGATTTTGGCGGAGAAAACCCTCTTACGGGAATGGAGTTTCAAAGGCATTACGAATCCCTTGCTTACAGCTTAGGAGGAGGAAATTATATTGCGCCAGTACAGCTTGTTGGGGATTTTCTAAATGATAAAACCAGTATGAGTCTTGGTAATGTTAAACCTTCCTACACTCCAGGATATGAATTCAGAGATTTAAGACAATGTTTGCCACCATATGTTTCTGAAGCACTAAAAGAAGGCATAATAAGTTTTGATAAAAAAATTAAAGGGTACGCTTCGCAGGATGCTGTACTTACAGGGATAGAAACAAGAACGTCTGCACCAGTGAGAATAGAAAGGAAGGAAAACTTTCAAAGTACATCTCTAATAGGGCTGTACCCTGCAGGAGAAGGTGCTGGATATGCAGGAGGTATAGTATCTGCAGCTGTTGATGGAATAAAAGTAGCAGAAGCTATAATGAAGGAATGGGCGCCTAAAGAATAATTTTTTGAAGGGTTGAATTTCATTTATAATCTGATAAAATAGAATTATAAGTGAAATTTTTATTTTCTGAATAATTATTATTTTATGGATGGGGGAGCAATATGGGTAACAAGGATTATATATTAGTTATTAATCCAGGTTCCACTTCAACAAAAATAGCACTTTATAGTAAAAAACAGTGCGTGTCAGTAAATAATCTTTCACATAGTGTGGAAGATATTAAAAAGTATGAAAAAATTTACGATCAAAAAGATATGAGAACCAATGTTATTTTAGATTGGCTTGAAGAACAGGGGATAAGTTTAGAAAAATTAAGTGCAGTAGTTGGACGCGGCGGGCTTTTAAGACCAATGCCCGGAGGAACTTATAAGGTTACAGAAGCAATGCTTAAAGACTTAAAGATTGGTTATCAGGGTGAACATGCTTCTAACCTGGGTGGAATAATTGCCTATGAAATTGCAGAAAAACTAAATATTCCAGCGTTTATAGTTGATCCTGTAGCGGTAGATGAATTTAAAGATGTCGCAAGAATATCAGGTCTTCCAGAACTTCCGAGACGATCTTTAGTACATGCCTTAAATATTAAGGCTGTATCAAGAAAGGTATCTAAAAAACTTAATAAGAAGTTTGAAGAAAGCTCTTATATTGTAGCACACCTAGGTGGTGGAATATCTATAGCACCAGTTGAAAATGGAAGAATAGTTGATGTGAATAACGCAAACGAAGAGGGTCCCTTTTCTCCTGAAAGAGCAGGAGGGCTGCCAATAGGCGATGTTGTGAAGATGGCTTATAGTGGAGAATACTCACATAAAGAATTAAAAAAGAAACTTATTGGCGGGGCTGGACTTACAGCTTATCTTGGTACTAATGATGGAAGAGTGGTAGATAAAGCTATTGAAAGTGGAGATAAAAAAGCTGAATTAGTATTAAAGGCAATGGCTTATCAGATAGGTAAGGAAATAGGATGCTATTCCACGGTTTTAAAAGGCAAGATAGATGCTGTTATTCTTACAGGTGGACTTGTTCATAATAAAAAGTTGACAGGCTGGATAAGTGAAATGATAGATTTTATTGCTCCTGTTGAGCTTGTTCCAGGAGAGGATGAAATGCAGGCGCTTTATGAAGGTGCAGCAAGAGTTTTAAGTGGTGAAGAAGCTGCTAAAATATATGAAAATGAAGTTTTTATCAAGGAGGTTGAAGTCCTAAATGGACTTTAACGGGCAACCTGCGAATGATAATGAGCAATTTTAGGTTGCCCCGAACTGAAGTCCTAAATGGACTTTAACGGGCAACCTGCAAATGGCAATGAGCGATTTTAGGATGCCTAGTGTTTCGAGTGAAAGGAGAACATTAATGATAAAAAGTTTTGATGAAATAATGGAAAAAGTAAAAAAACAAAAGCGAAAAAAAATTGTTGTTGCAGCTGCTCAGGATGAACCAGTGTTAGAAGCTGTAAGAGATGCTGTTTCTGAGGGGTTTGTTGAGGCAATTTTAGTTGGAGACAAAGAAAAAATAGAACTCATAGCTCATAAAATTAATTTTGATGTAAACGATTTAGAAATAATTGATGAAGTAGATAATACAAAGGCAGCTTTAAAAGCTGTAGAGCTGGTTTCAACGGGAAAAGCAGATATGCTAATGAAAGGTCTTTTAGAAACCTCAACTATCTTAAAGGCTGTTTTAAATAAGGAAATAGGGTTAAGAACAGGAAGATTAATGTCTCATGTAGCTGTTTTCGAAATACCGGGTTTTGATAGACTTATATTTATAACTGATGCAGCCTTTAATATGTATCCTGATATAAAAGCTAAAATAGATATTTTAAATAATGCTGTTAGTGTTGCTCATGCTGTTGGGATAGAAACTCCTAAGGTTGCACCAATTTGTGCAGTAGAAGTTGTAAATCCAGATATGTCAGCTACAATTGATGCTTCTATTTTATCAAAGATGAATGAAAGAGGCCAAATTAGAGGATGCATTGTAGACGGACCATTAGCTGTAGATAATGCGTTGTCAGAAGAAGCAGCAAGACATAAAAAGATAAATAGTCCAGCGGCAGGAAAAGCCGATATACTTCTGCTTCCAAATATTGAGGCTGGAAATGTAATGTATAAAACTTTAACATATACTACAAGATCTAAAAATGGAGGTATATTAGTTGGAACATCAGCTCCAGTTGTATTAACATCAAGGGCAGATAGCCCAGAATCAAAGCTCTACTCAATAGCTTTGGCAGCTTTAGTTGCAGATTTAAACAAATAGAAAATTAATATTACTATAGGGGGACCCAAATGAGTTATAAGCTTTTAATAATTAATCCAGGTTCTACTTCAACAAAAATAGGTGTTTATGAAGATGAAAATCCTATTATAGTTGAAACTTTAAGACATTCCTCTGAGGAAATAGGCAAGTTTAAAACTATATTTGAACAGTTCGAGTTTAGAAAAGATGTAATTTTGGATATTTTAAAGAAAAAAAACTTTGATATAAATACATTAGATGCAGTTGTTGGTAGAGGAGGACTTTTAAAGCCTATAGAAGGAGGTACTTATGCAGTTAATGAGGCAATGCTTAATGACCTTAAAATAGGTATTCAAGGGCAGCATGCTTCAAATTTAGGTGGAATTATTGCAAGTGAAATAGCAAAAAAAATAGGAGTTAAAGCTTTTATTGTAGATCCGGTTGTTGTTGACGAGCTTGACCAAATTGCTAGAATATCTGGAATACCTGAAATAGAGAGAATAAGCATATTTCATGCACTTAACCAAAAGGCTATAGCTAAAAGATATTCAAAAGAAATAGATAAAAAATATGAAGAACTAAATTTAATAGTTGCTCATATGGGTGGAGGAATATCTGTAGGAGCACACAAGAACGGCAGAGTTGTTGATGTTAATAACGCTTTGGATGGAGAAGGGCCATTTTCTCCGGAACGTTCAGGAAGTCTTCCTATAGGTGACTTAGTAAAGCTTTGCTTTAGTGGTAAGTATACTTATGATGAAGTTAAAAAGATGATTACAGGCAAAGGAGGCTTTGTTGCCCACTTGAATACTAATGATGCAAAAGTTGTAGCTGAAGCTATGAAGGCTGGTGATAAGAAAGCTGAGCTTATTTTAAAAGCAATGGCATATCAGGTAGCAAAGGAAATAGGAAAATGTGCTGCTGTACTTCATGGAAAAGTTGATGCTATATTATTAACAGGTGGAATAGCTTATGGTAAGGACATAATAGAGCTTATAAAGGAAAGAGTTGAATTTATAGCTCCAGTTATAGTTTACCCGGGAGAAGATGAGCTTCTTGCTTTAACTCAAGGAGGAATAAGAGTTCTAAAAGGTGAAGAAGAAGCAAAAGAATATAAATAAGCAAGCAAGGTGGTGACTTATGAGCAGAATAAGAATATTTACAGGACATTTTGGAAGCGGTAAAACTGAAATAGCTATAAATTATGCAATAAACTTAGCTAAGCAGGGAAAAAAGGTAGCAATTGTAGATATAGACATAGTTAATCCATATTTTTGCGTAAGGGATATAAGTGAGTTATTAACAAAGGAATACGGAATACGAGTAATAGCTTCTAATCCTCATTACTCTAACGCAGAGCTTGCAGTAGTACCAGCAGAGATAATTTCTGTGTTTAATGATAAGTCCTATGAAGTTGTAATGGACATAGGAGGAGACGACTCAGGGGCAGTTGTACTAGGACAGTACAATAGATTTTTTAGAGAAGAACCCTATGAAATGTACTTCGTAATAAATAATAATAGACCTATGACTTCCAATTTAGTTGATACAGAAGAGTATATAAGAAATATTCAATATTCTTCAAGACTTAAGGTAACATATTTGGTATCCAATACAAACTTATCATATGAGACAACCATTGAAGATATATTAAAAGGAGATAAGAAAGTAGCGGAGTTATCAGAAAAGATAGGCATACCATATAGATATACGGTTTGCAGAGAGGACTTATTTTCGGACATAATAGGCAAAGTACAAGGTGAAATTTTGCCAATAGACATATATATGAAACCACCGTGGAGATAAATAAGATGGAGGGGATTTTATGCCAAGAGTTACTTTTAAAGAAGAAAGATGCAAAGGATGTGGAAACTGCATTCTTGCTTGCCCTAAAAAGATAATTGCTTTTTCCGAGAAGTTAAATAACAAAGGGTATCATCCGGCAGAGGTTACTGAAGACAGAATGAGTCAATGTATCGGCTGTGTATCCTGTGCCAGAATGTGTCCAGATTGTGTTATAGTTGTAGAGAAGTAATTAATTAAAAGGAGGAGGGTTTCAAATGGGTGAAAAGGTATTAATGAAAGGTAATGAAGCCATTGGAGAGGCAGCTATTAGAGCTAACTGTCAGTGCTTCTTTGGTTATCCAATTACACCTCAGACAGAAGTAGCTGCTTATATGTCAAAAAAGATGCCAAAGATTGGAAGAGTGTTTTTACAAGCTGAAAGTGAAGTAGCTGCTATAAACATGGTTTACGGAGCGGCAGGAAGCGGGGTTAGGGTTTTAACTTCTTCTTCAAGCCCAGGAATAAGCTTAAAAGCTGAAGGAATTTCCTATATAGCAGGAGCAGAGCTTCCATGTGTTATTATAAACATAGTTAGAGGTGGCCCAGGCCTTGGTGGAATCCAACCAGCTCAGTCAGATTATTTCCAGGCAACTAAAGGTGGAGCACATGGTGATTTCCAAATGCCAGTTTACGCACCAGCATCCATTCAAGAAATGGTTGATTTAGTTCAAGAAGCTTTTGATGTTGCTGATATGTATAGAACCCCATGTATGGTTATGGGAGATGGAATGCTTGGTCAAATGATGGAACCTGTTGAGTTTAAAGAAAGAGAAAAAAGAGAGCTTCCAGAGAAAGACTGGGCTGCTAATGGCTTAAGAGGAAGAAAGAATCATAATGTTATAAATTCCTTATTCTTAAAACCAGAAGAACTTGAGCAGCATAACTTAAAGCTTCAAAGAAAATACGATGCTATAAAGAAAAATGAAGTTAAATATGAATTGTATAATTGCGATGAAGAGTGTGACTTAATTATAGTTGCTTATGGAACAACATCAAGAATATGCAAAAATGTTGTTAAAATGGCTAAGGAAAATGGCATTAGGCTTGGTTTAATTAGACCTATAACTTTATGGCCATTCCCTGTTGAAGCATTTGAAAAAACCATATCTAAAACAAGACTTGGCTATATTTCAGTTGAAATGAGTATGGGTCAAATGGTTGAAGATGTTAAATTGTCTGTAAACGGAAGAAAGCCAGTTCACTTCTACGGAAGAACAGGCGGAATGGTTCCTCATCCAGAAGAAATCTTAAGCAAAGTAAAAGAAATAGTAGGCTTCAATAGCGAAGCCAAAGATGAAGTTGCAGGGGGGATAAAATAATGGCTATAGTATTTCAACCACCTATGTCTTTGTTAGATGTACCTACCCATTATTGTCCAGGATGTACTCATGGAGTAATTCACAGGCTTATTGCCGAGGTAATAGATGAGTTGGGAGTTTTAGATAAAACAATTGGAGTAGCGCCAGTAGGATGCTCAGTGCTCGCATATGATTATTTTGCATGCGATATGTTCCAGGCAGCTCATGGAAGAGCTCCAGCAGTTGCAACTGGTATAAAAAGATCTCACCCAGACAGTGTAGTATTTACTTATCAAGGTGACGGAGATCTCGCTGCAATAGGTACAGCAGAAATTGTTCATGCAGCAACAAGAGGAGAAAATATAGTTACTATATTCGTGAACAACTGTATCTATGGAATGACAGGAGGACAAATGGCTCCAACAACTCTTCCAGGACAAATTACAGAGACATCACCATACGGAAGAGACGTTAAGACAGCAGGATACCCAATAAGAGTTTCAGAAATGATTTCAACTCTTGATGGTGCATGTTATGTTGAAAGGGTTTCTGTTGATAGCGTTCCAAATGTAATTAAGGCTAAAAAAGCAATAAAGAGAGCCTTTGAAAATCAGATAGCAGGAAAAGGATTTTCTATGGTTGAAATATTGTCTATATGTCCAACTAACTGGGGATTATCTACTGAAGAATCCTTCAAATGGTTAAAAGACAATATGATACCTTACTATCCATTAGGTGTTAAAAAAGATACTACAGGGGAGGTAAAATAATATGGCTTCACAAGAAATATTATTTGCTGGCTTTGGCGGTCAAGGTATTCTCTCTATGGGAAAGTTCTTAGCTTATGCGGGAATGGATGCGGGTCTTAATGTTTCATGGCTTCCATCTTATGGTCCGGAAATGAGAGGAGGAACTGCAAACTGTTCAGTCATACTTACTGAAGATCCAGTGGGTTCCCCTATAGTTAATGAAGCTACTACACTAGTAGTTATGAATAGACCTTCTCTAGATAAATTTGAAGAGGCTATAAAGGCAAATGGACTTTTAATAATAGACAGCGATTTAGTAAATAGGCTTCCAGAAAGAAATGATATAGAAGTTATTAGTATACCAGCTCAAAGCATAGCAGAAGAAATTGGTAGTAAAACCATAGCTAACATGGTGCTTTTAGGAGCATTGGTTGCAAAAACAGGAATAGTTTCTATGGAAGACTTACTTAAAGCTTTAAAGGAACACGGAAAAGAAAAGTTCTATGAAGCTAATAAGAAGGCTTTAGAAAAGGGTGCAGAGTTCGCAGCTTAATTAAATTAAAAACATAAAATAAAAATACCTAGAGAAATAGTTCTAGGTATTTTTTTACATTGTAATAAAATGACACTTGTAATATAATTATTTTGTATGTCTATATGTATAAGATAAAAAGCGAGGTTACAATATGGGTAGAATGTTTGGAACAGACGGAGTTAGAGGAATTGCAAATACAGAGCTTACAGCTCAGCTTGCGTATAATTTAGGAAGAGCTGGGGCTTACGTACTTACAGAAGGAGCTCATAAGCCTAAAATAATAGTTGGTATGGATACAAGAATTTCTGGAGATATGCTTGAAGCTGCTCTTGTTGCTGGAATACTTTCAGTTGGAGCTGAGGCTGTTCGTTTAGGTGTGGTTCCTACACCGGCAGTTGCATATTTAACTAGAAAATATGGAGCTGATGCAGGGGTAGTTATTTCAGCATCACATAATCCAGTTGAATATAATGGTATTAAATTCTTTAATTCACAGGGTTACAAGCTTTCAGATGAATTAGAAGATAGAATTCAAGCTGTAATAGAAAGCAATTTTGAAGGAGTTCCTTCACCGACTGGTGGCGATTTAGGAAGAAAGAGGACTGAAGAAGCTGCTCTGGAGGACTATATAAAATTCGCAAAGTCAACTATAGATGTTGATTTTAAAGGAATGAAAATTGCTTTAGACTGTGCAAATGGAGCTTCTTATGAAGCAGCTGTTGAAACATTTAGAAGTCTTGGAGCAGAAGTAGTTGTCATAAACAATGATCCAGATGGTGTGAATATAAACAAAAACTGCGGTTCTACACATCCAGAAGAATTGATGGACTATGTAGTCAGAAAGGGCTGTAATTTAGGTCTTGCTTTTGATGGAGATGCTGACAGATGCCTTGCAGTAGATGAAAAAGGTAATTTAGTAAATGGCGATTTTATGATGGCTATTTGTGCTAAATATTTAAAGGATCAGGGTAAATTAACCAAAGATGTATTGGTTGTAACAGTAATGAGCAATCTTGGCTTAGATATTGCTTTAGCAAAGGAAAACATTACAACTGTTAAAACAAAGGTTGGAGATAGATATGTTCTAGAGGAAATGGCTAAGGAGGGCTATAAGCTTGGCGGAGAACAGTCAGGACATGTTATTTTTCTTGAACATAACACAACAGGAGACGGTCTTGTAACAGGACTTCAAATTGCAGCTGTTGTTAAGAAAAGTGGAAACACACTATCACAGTTAGCTTCAATAATGAAGGAACTTCCACAAGTATTAGCAAATGCTAAAGTTCCAAATGATAAAAAGGATATTCATGAGAAGGACTCAGAAATAGTAAATGAAATAAGGAAGATGGAAGAAAAGCTCCATGGATGCGGAAGAGTTTTAATAAGACCTTCAGGTACAGAACCTTTGGTAAGAGTTATGCTTGAGGGAGAAGATCAAGCTGAAATTGATGAAATGGCTCACTCACTTGCTAAAATGATTGAAGAAAAAGCAAATAAATAAAATATTAATGAAGTTTTACAAACTGCTGATTAGTTTATACTATTCAGCAGTTTTATTTTGAACTATAATAAAATAAAATATAACTTAAGTATTCTTACAGGAGTGTACAATATATATGGAAATTATAAATATTGATAGAAATTCAAATATTATTAAAGCGGAAGAAAATAAACAAAAGGGAGATATTCTTTTTGACGATAAGAACTATTTTGAAGCGGCTTTATATTATGTTGATGCATTAGATTTATATAATAAAGAGCAGTATGAAGTTGAATTTTCTCATATATATAATAAGCTGGGAGCTTGTAAGGCTAATACCTTTCAATATCTTGAAGCGTTATTTTACTATCATAAGGCATATTATTATTCATCTGCTCATAAAGATTGTCAAACTTTAGAAAAATCGATATATAACTTAGCTTGGTGTTACAAAAAATTGGATAAGTTTGATGAAGCTATTCAATATTTAGATGAATATTTAGCATTAATAGATAAATCAAGTAATTTTGTTAATTATGTCTATGCTCAAATACTAGTTTCCAATTGTTATGAATCTAAAAAAGAATATAATGAAGTAATTAAGATATATAATAAACTTATAGTAGAATGTGAAAATAATAATGAAGATTTGTTAGGATATATATACACTAATCTCGGTGTTCTATACACTTACTTAGATGATTTAGATAAAAGCATTGAATATTATGATCTTGCTGAAAAATTAAGGAAGAATAAAAGTCCATATGATTTGGCATACACTTATTCAAGTAAGGCCGAAGCTCTTATGAAGCGTGAAAGTTATTACGAAGCATTAGAACTTATATATGACAGCTTGAATCTACTTAAAGATAGCCCTGATGAAGAGCTTCAAATAAAAGCTTCTTATACACTTTCAGAAATTTACGTAAGAATGAATGATAAGAAAAACTTAAAAAGGATATATCAAAATTTAGTTGAACTCTTAAGTAAGAGCAATAGAAAAGATGAGCTTATTAAAATATATTCAAAGTTAGCTTTAATTTATTTGGATGAAAAAGATGAGAAAATGTGTAAAAAATACATTGAATTAATAGAAATATCATATTGAATATTCTGAAAATTGTGATATAATAAGATATTATATGAGATTGGGGGAAAACATATGAAAAAGAAAAAAAATTTAGTATTTAGTATTTTTCTTAGTTTATCACTCTTAATTGCTGCTGTAGGAGTGGTTGTGCCAAATGCACCTGGTGGACAAGATCCGCCTGTACTTGTTACTAACAGCATAAATACATATAATATTTAATTTAAAGAACTATACCAACTTGAGAATTGTGTAATTATCATGTAAAAAGACCGCTGAGTGCAGCGGTCTTTTTACATGGCAGAACCTATTAATAATATAAGAATATTAATAATAGGTTGTTTGCTTCTAGAAATATTATAGTGGTTTAACGTTTATAGCTTGATCTCCCTTTTGTCCTTGAGTTAAGTCAAAGGAAACCTTATCGCCTTCGTTAAGAGTCTTGAATCCACCAGATTCGATACCTGAGTAATGAACAAATACATCTTTTCCGTCATCAGTTGTGATGAAACCGAAACCTTTTTGTGAGTTGAACCATTTTACTGTTCCTTGCATTAAAAAAACCTCCTAAATGTATAAAAAAACTATAATAGGCTAACTTTACATACCTACTAATGTTATTTATTTTACCAAATAAGTAGAATTTTATTCAGCAAACTAATGTTTTATATAAAAAATCTTAAATATATATAGTGCAGTAAAGCTAGTATATTATCTAGCAAAGAGATTCACTTATAGTATTTACTATTTTTGTGAAAACATTTAGAATATATTACGTACGAAATAATTTGATATGGTAAATTACTAAAAAAGGTGGGGGAGAAGAGAGTGTTTGGAAAAATAATTCAATTTATTCTGAAAGAAAATAAAGTGATTTTTAAATTTGAGAATGGACAAGGATGGATAGAAATAATAAATCCTTGGATTATTAATGTGTTTTCTCCGTTGAAGTATGATAATCACTATTCAAGAGCAATTGAATCACTTCCTATAGAGAAATGTGACTTTGAGGTTAATGAAAAAGACGGTTTCATAGAGATAAAAACTAAACAGATTACTGTAAGAGTCAGTGATAACTTTTATGTGGATTTTTATGATAAAAATGATGAACCTATTTGTTTAGATTATAAGCAGAAAAGAAAGCCATTTATAAGACGGGGCAATGTAAGTATAGCAGAAGCAGAAGGACATAAAATTGAAACCAATGAAGGAGCTCATAAGATTGAAGTAATTAAGAGAATACTCGGGAATGAGAGTTTTTATGGGCTTGGTGATAAAACAGGACATCTAAACAAAAAAAACTACAGCTATGAAATGTGGAATACAGATGATCCAAGTCCACATGTGGAAAGCTATAAATCACTATATAAGTCTATTCCTTTTTTTATTACTTTAAATCAAGGAAATGCTTTTGGAATATTTTTTGATAATACTTTTAAGACCTATTTTGATATGAGTAAAGAAAATAGCGAGTATTATTATTTTGGTGCAGATGATGGAAATTTAGATTATTATTTTATAACTGGTCCCGATTTTAAAGATGTTATAGGCAGATATACTGATTTAACAGGAAAAACTCCGATGCCTCAGCTTTGGACTTTAGGCTATCAGCAGTGCAGATGGAGTTATGCTCCAGAGGAAAGACTTAAAGAAGTTGCCAAGGCTTTTAGAACTAATGATATTCCTTGTGATGCTTTATATCTAGATATAGATTATATGGATGGTTTTAGAGTGTTTACTTGGGATGAGGAAAGATTTCCGAATCCAAAAGAAACATTAACCAAACTAAGAGAAGAAGGCCTTAAAGTAGTGACTATAATTGATCCAGGAGTTAAAAAGGATAAAAGCTATTCAATTTATGAGGAGGGACTTAAGAATAATTATTTTGCAACGGATAAAGATGGAGTGCCCTATGTAAATGCAGTTTGGCCCGGAGATTCCTTATACCCTGATTTTTCTGAAGCAAGGGTAAGAGAATGGTGGGCAGACAATCAGAAGATAATGATGGATTACGGAGTGGCTGGAATATGGAATGATATGAATGAGCCAGCAAGCTTTAATGGCCCTCTTCCTGATGAGGTTCAGTTTGGAAATGATGGAAGACCAACAGATCATAGAGAAGTACACAACGTATACGGACATTTAATGTCAAAGTCTGCGTATGAAGGTATAAAAAAACATAGTGGAAAAAGGCCATTTGTTATAACCAGAGCTTGTTATGCTGGCACTCAAAAATACTCTACTGTTTGGACAGGAGATAATCAAAGCTTGTGGGAACACTTAAGAATGTCTGTGCCTATGCTCTTAAATCTTGGTATAAGCGGGCTAAGCTTTGCGGGAACTGATGTTGGCGGTTTTGGTTTTGACTGTACAAGTGAGCTTTTATCTAGATGGATACAAGTTGGATGCTTTTCACCACTTTTTAGAAATCATTCTTCTATACATACAAGAGACCAGGAACCTTGGGCTTTCGATAAACAGACTCTTGATATAAATAGAAAGTATATAAAATTGAGATATAAACTTTTGCCCTATTTATATGATTTAATGTGGCAGGGTGAAAGAACTGGACTTCCTGTAATGAGACCGTTGGTATTACACTATTCTCAGGATGAGCAAACCTACAATGTTAATGATGAATTTTTATTTGGAGAAAACATTTTGGTAGCCCCAGTTGTTGAACAAGGCAAAAGTTTTAGAGCAGTATATTTGCCAGAAGGAGAATGGGTTGATTTTTGGACTGGACAAATTCATAGAGGTAAGAATACTATATTGAAAAATGCACCGTTAGATACTTGTCCTATATATATTAAAGCTGGAAGTATTATACCTAATTATCCAGAGCAAAAGTATATTGGAGAAAAAGTAATAGAGGAGTTAACTCTAAATATTTACCCAGGTAAAAGTGAGTATATTCACTATGAAGATGACGGAGAAAGCTTCGATTATAAAAAAGGCAAGTATAACTTATATAAGTTTGCAATGGAAAATAATAAAAACATAACTATTGGATTAAATTTCTTAAATGAAGGTTATTCAAAAAAATATAAGAATTTTAGGTTTATCATTAATAATGTAAAAGCAAAACAAATATGCTTTAATGGTGAATCTATAAATTTCAATATTTCAAATGGCAGCACTGAATTTGTTTTAAAAGCAGAGGAAGGAAAGCTTAATATAATTTAATTTGGAGGTAATGGGTTATGGAAAAATCAAAAGTTTATTTTACAGATCTTAGAACAAAGCCGGGAGTAAATCTTTTGGATAAGCTGGAAAAGTTAATCAAAAGGGCAGGAATCGGAGATATTGATTTTAAAAATAAATTTACAGCTATAAAAATACACTTCGGTGAACCTGGGAATTTAGCATACATAAGACCGAATTATGCTGCTAAAGTAGTTAGTGTAATTAATGAGCTAGGAGGAATTCCATTTTTAACTGATTCAAATACACTTTACTCAGGAAGAAGAGCAAATGCAGTAGATCATTTAGGAGCTGCTTATGAAAATGGATTCAATCCATTAACTGTTGGTTGTCACATAATAATTGCTGATGGTCTTAAAGGAACAGATTATAGAGAAATAGAAGTAAATATGAAGCACTGCAAGACTGCTAAGATAGGAACTGCCATTGCAGATGCAGATATAGTAATATCTATGAATCATTTCAAGGGTCATGAGATGACTGGTTTTGGAGGAGCACTAAAGAACCTTGGTATGGGATCAGGTTCAAGAGGCGGGAAACTTGAAATGCACTCAGCTTCAAAACCAAAAATTCAAGAGGAAAATTGTGTTGCATGCAGACAATGTATAAATAATTGTGCTCAAGATGCTATCGAATTAAATGAAAGCAGAAAAGCAGTTATTGATTATGATAAATGTGTAGGTTGTGGGCAGTGTGTTGCTGTTTGTCAGTTTGATGCAGCTCAGGTAATATGGAATGAAGCAGCTGATACAGCTAATGAAAAAATTGCAGAGTATACTCATGCAGTATTAAAAGGCAAGCCAAATTTCCACATTAATTTTATAATGAATGTATCTCCAAATTGTGACTGCTGGGATAGCAATGATGTTCCTATAGTACCTGATTTGGGAATAATGGCATCATTTGATCCTGTTGCTTTAGATAAAGCTTCTATTGACATGGTTAATGAAGCTCCAGTAGCAAAAGGAAGTTACTTAGAAGAAAAGGTATGTGAATGTGAAGAACACAATCATGAACATGAAGATAAAATTCACCATATTCATCCGAATACTGATTGGAGAGTAAGCTTAAACTATGCTGAAGAAATAGGGCTTGGAACTCAAGACTATGAATTAGTAGTTATAAAGTAAATAGACTAACTTATACCATATAGGATATAATGTAGTGTGTACTGAAAATTTCAGTACACACTACTTTTATTTGGGAGTGATACAAATGATAACTATTTTTGATTCACATGCTCATTATGATGATGAATCCTTTAATGAAGATAGAGAGCAAGTAATAAAAGAAATTAAAGAAGCTGGGGTTATAGGAGTTTTAAATTGCGGGGCTTCTATGGATGGAGCAAGATTTTCCTCTAAACTTTCTAAAGAATATGATTTCTTTTATGCTGCAGTAGGAATTCATCCTGAGAATGCAACTGAGCTTAATAATGATACTTTAAAAGAACTTAGAGAATTGGCTTCTAATGAAAAGGTAAAAGCTATAGGTGAAATTGGCCTTGATTATTACTATGAAGAAAACCCATCAAGAGAAGTTCAAAAGAGAGTTTTTAGAACTCAAATGGAATTAGCAAGAGAACTAAGCTTACCTGTAGTAATTCATGATAGAGATGCTCATGAAGATACTTTAAAAATATTAAAGGGGTTTCCTGAGGTTAAGGGAGTGCTGCACTGTTTTTCCGGAAGTGCAGAATTTGCAAGAGAATGTTTAAAGCTTGGATACTATATAGGATTTACAGGAGTTGTAACATTTAAAAATGCTAAAAAAATAGTTGAGGTTGCTAAAGAGATGCCGCTTGACAGGATGCTTGTTGAAACAGATTGTCCTTATATGGCGCCAACACCATTTAGGGGAAAGAGAAACAGGTCGGATTATATAAAATATATTATTGAAAAGCTATCAGAAATTAAAGGAATACCTGAAGAAGAAATATCAAGAATTACAATAGAAAACACTAAAAGGATGCTAACTATTTAATTGTAAAATTTAATTTTAAACCCTATTGAAGGCACTAATATACTAAGAAAGTATGTTAGTGCCTTCAATCTTTATTTAGCATTTTAAAATTTGATGATTAAAAATCCAAATATTGGCATATAATTTAATATCTTATAACTTTTTAGGAGATATAAAAATTTTATTAATAAATTATACCTCTATCAAAGACTGCATATCTATAATTTTAAAGCAATCATAATATATTTTATTATTTATGCATAGTAATGCATTTTAGCAGTCTAATAAAAGTAACTTTAGTGAGTTTTATGGCTAAACAACATCTAAACTATATTTAAAGTTGTTTGCTTAAATACCGCTTTAGTTTTAAGGAGGTTAGCAGAATGGATAAGTTGAAAAATATGTATAAAAGCTATTTTTCAATAGGTCCTAAGGCAGTACTTGTTGTAATGCTGTCACTTATGGTTGTTACAGCAGGTGTTCAAGCCGCCAAAAAGACTATAGTAGTATCAATTGACGGAAAGGAAACTAAAATAGTTACCTTTAGAAAGACATTTAAGGATGTATTAAGTGATAACAGCATAGTCTTAGGGCCAAAGGATAAGATGACACCAAGTATAGACACAAAGCTTAAGAAAAATGACAGGATTGACATAAAAAAGGCTGTCAATGTTACTGTTGCAGTTGACGGTCAAGAGAAAAAAATTCTCACGACTGAAGATACAGTATACAAGATGTTTAATGATGAGGGGATAATAGTAAAAGATACAGATAGGGTAATACCCTCAAGAAACATACAAATAAGTGATGGGCTAAATGTAGTTGTGACAAGAATTGAATCAAAGATTATAAGTGAAAGTGTGGATTTAGATTTCTCTACGGTAGTAAAGAACGATGATGAAGCAATAACCGGTTCAAAAAAGATACTCCAAGAAGGTGAGAAGGGTCAAAGGGTTATAACTACAGAACTTGTATACGAAGATGGGAAAGAAACAGAAAGAAAAGTACTTAATGATGTTGTTACCAAAAAGCCCGTGCAAAGAATTGTGTCAGTCGGCACACTTGCTGTTTTAAACTTATCCCGTGGAGGGCAGGTTGCATATAAAAACAGTATAAAGATGAAAGCTACTGCTTATACATCAAATTTTGCAAGTACAGGCAAGAGTCCTGGAGATAAAGGCTTTGGAAGAACTGCAACTGGAACAATTGCAAAAAGAAACCCAGACGGATACAGTTCGATAGCTGTAGATCCAAGAGTAATTCCTTTAGGTACTAAGCTATATATTGAAGGGTATGGCTATGGTATAGCAGAGGATACTGGAGGAGCTATTAAAGGTAATATTATAGATGTTTACCTTAATTCAGAGTCTGAATGCAGACAGTGGGGAGTTAGAACAGTAAATGTGTATATTGTTAAGTAAAATTAGGAGCTGTACGCTCCTTATTTTTTTATGCCTTGACAATTAGTCAGGCTTGTAACAGAATAATATAAGTAGATTGTTAGGGAAAATTATTTCGGGAGGAACTTATGATAAAGGAAGTCATTGTAGTTGAAGGAAGAGATGATGTTACAGCTGTTAAGAGAGCTGTAGACGCAGAAATTATAGCTGTTGGAGGCTTTGGTATAAATGCTAAAGTTATAAATAGAATTAAAGAGGCACAAAAGAGACAAGGAGTTATAGTTTTAACTGACCCTGATTTTGCAGGGGATAAAATAAGACGAATAATATCTAAGAGAGTTCCTGACATAAAACATGCGTATATAACTCAAAAAGAAGGAACTAAGGATGGAGATATTGGTGTTGAAAATGCATCACCTGAGGCTATACTTAAAGCTCTTAGTATGGCTAAATTTGAAATAAAAGAAAAAAGAGAAGAGTTCAACATACAGGATTTAGTATATTTTAAGCTTACTGGAGATAATAAATCTAAGGAAAGAAGAGATGCTTTAGGCAGTGAGCTTGGAATTGGATATTGTAATTCGAATCAATTTATTACAAGACTCAATAATTATGGAATAACAAGAGAAGAGTTTATAAATGCGTTAAAGCGCATAGAAATATAGGAGAAAAAATATGAGTGATTTATCTACAAAAGAAATTGTTAAAAAATATGGATTTAGATTTACTAAAAGTCTAGGTCAGAACTTTCTAATAGATGATAGTGTGTTGATGGATATAGTTGAAGGAGCAAATGTAAGCCCAGAGGATTTAATTATTGAAATAGGTCCTGGTGTAGGAACTCTAACTAAAGAACTTTTAAAAAGAGCAAAAAAGGTTTGTTCTATTGAATTAGATGCTGACCTTATTCCTATATTGAAAGAAGAACTTAAGGAATTTAACAATTTTGACCTTATACACAAAGATGCTTTGAAGGTTGATTTTAATTCTCTAATTAGTGAGGAAAAGTCTATAAAAGTTGTTGCTAATCTTCCTTATTATGTTACCACACCTATAATAGCAAAGCTTCTAAATGATAGAGTTAATTTTAATTCTCTGACTATTATGATTCAAAAAGAAGTAGCAGAAAGAATTGCAGCTGACCCAAATACAAAAGAATATGGAGCTCTTTCCATATTAGTTCAGTACTATTGTGATACGGAAATAGTAAGAAAGGTAGCACCAAGTTCTTTCATACCCCAGCCAAAGGTTGATTCTATAGTTATTAAGCTTAATAAGCTTGAAAAACCAAGAGTAATAGTAAAGGATGAAAAATTATTTTTTAGAGTTTCAAGAGAGGCATTTAACATGAGGCGAAAAACTTTGTGGAATGCTTTGAAAGCTTTAAAGATAAGCAGTGATCTGATGGAAAAGGCATTTATCAATGCGGGAATAGATTCTAAAAGAAGAGGAGAAACACTTTCACTTCAAGAATTTGCGGATTTATCAAATGCAATATATGATTTAAACAAATAAATTATAAAACAGAGATATAAAAGTATAATATTACGTTTATATCTCTGTTTATTTTTTTGTATTTGTTCACTTTTATGATTAGTCTTCATATATTATAATGAATAAATTTTTTGGAGGGACAAGAGTTGGCTCAAAAAAAGAGTTACAGTAGATATTTTATAATACTGCAGGAAGATGAAAAAGGATATGCTTTGGCCTCTGACAAATTGCCTTCAGGATATGCAAAATTGGAAATAAAAAATGATAAATGTAAGGTATCTTACTATGTTCAAAATTTAAAAAAGGAAAGTGCACCTTATTACATGCTGCTAATTTGTAATAAAAAGGATGTAAAAAAACTTTTAAAGCTAGGTGAACTGAACATAGATGAACACGGCAGGGCAGAGGTATCCTATGAATATCCTGTTGAAAATGTGGCAAACTTTGGAGTCGGTATTGACAAGATAGTTGGTGCAGCAATAGTTAGATTTATGAATTCTAATATAATACCTGTTATGAGCGGATTTGCTAGTACAGATATTCCAGAGTGGAAAGGTTTTACTATTATAGAAAGTGAATTAAAGAGGCAGGAAGAAGAACGAGAGGAAAAGCTTGAAAAAACTGTTGAAGTGAAGGCAGAGGTTAAGATAGAAGAGCAGAAGGAAGAAACAAAGGAAGAACAAAGAAATATATTTGATGAATATGAGAACAAAATTGAAGAGGAGAAAGTTAAGGATAAGGAAGAAGAATTAAAGGCAATAGAAGAAAAACCAAGAAGTGAGGCAGCACAAATAGAAATAAGTGATAATGAAGAGAACATAGAAGAAATTGAATTTGATCCCGAAGATGAGAGACATAAGAAAAAGTGTAAGAAGGATTCCTGTGAAATAAAACATGAAGAAAAGTGTGAAGAAAAGTGTGAAGAAAAGTGCGAAGAAAAGAAAGAATATAAGCATGAGAATAAATGCAATGACAATCATCCAAAAGATAATATAAGTATGCTATTTATGGATGTAGCAGATGGCTTTGAAGAGTTACAGGGAATATGCAGTGAAATTAAAAGATGCAAGTGGTATAAGGTTCCTGTCTATAGGCCTGAAGATATGACTAGCTGCACTCATTATAATAAGCATACGGTTGCTTATTATCCAATGGTTAACTATTATCCATATATAAGGAAACATGGGCACTTTATTCTTGGCTACAAGCATGATAAAGACAACAAGATGAAATATTTAGTTTATGGTGTTCCTGGAACGAAATCAAGAATTGATCAGCCTTTTGGTGGAAGAACAGGTTTTGTTACTTGGGTTCCTATTGTTGAAGGTGAAGAAGAAGAAAATAGTCAAGGTTATTGGCTTATGTTCTATGATTTTAAAAACTCAACGATTGTTATACCAGTAAGATAAGAATTTAAGAATGAAGAATTAAGAATGGAGAATAAATGCATAAAATCTTTTTTAAGATTTTCTGAAATATATTTTAAAGCCCCTAGTGTGACTTTATTCCACAATTCTTCATTCTTAATTCATAATCATATTAGCTTGTACATATAATTTATTGATAGAACTATTTGAAGCTTAAAGTCCTAAATGGATTTTAACGGGCTAGCTAGCCGGTGAAAGCCGGCGAGAATAGACAGACCAGTGTTTAATTGCTCAGAGATTCTTGTTAAAGGAGGTTAGTATGAGGCTGATTATATTGAATAGGAAAAGACTAGGTGTTACTGTTATAATTATAGGACTTATGTTAGTTTTATTCGGTTTGGAAAAAAAATTTGATGGAAGACTTAGATATGTGGCATTGATGCAGAATAATATATATTCACTTACAAAGTATGATGTGCCGGAACTAAATTTTAGCTATAAGCTGCCCAAAGAGTGGACAACTCAGAAACAGAGCTTTGGTGGGGATGAAATAGTATATCATAATGACTTTAGTTCAGAAGATGCTTCTATACATGGTTTTGTACAAGTATGGAATATTAAGGAGGATTTAAAAAGTTTCCTGGATAAAAGCAATGAATTAAATAAGCAGTATGCTCAGTATACAGATTATATTATTACCCCTATAGTCGTTAAGAATCATGATGGTTATCTAGTAACCTATACCATGAGAACTTCAGAAACGGCAAAATATAAAGGTTATGAATACTTTTTAAAGGATAAAGGTAGATTTTTTAGATTTGCTTTTTATGTAAGGGATGTTAACTTTAAAGAAAATATGCCAACTATATATAAAACTATTGTTGAAACCTTTGAGTCTAATTAATAATAGATTGATTTAAATATTTCAAAGTATTATAATTTATTTTAAAGAGTAAGAGAAGCTTTTGCTTCTCTTATTAATTTATGTGAAAGTAACAGGGGGAGTTTATCTTGAGGCCTATTTTATTCAATATTTTTGGACTGAATGTTTATGGCTATGGAGCAATGATTGCAATAGGAATAATTGCCGCAGTAATGCTTCTGAGTTATAGAGCGCGAAAGGCTCATTATGATGAAGACAGCATATTAAATATGGCGATACTGGCAGTGATTTTAGGAGTAGCTGGTGGAAAATTGCTATATATAATAACTGAGTTTAAAAGTATAATTAACTATCCGGAGCAGCTTAAAGACTTTGGAAGCGGCTTTGTTGTTTATGGATCAATAATAGGGGGAGCGCTTGGTGTTTACATATACTGCAGAAAAAAAGGCTGGAGAATTTTAAAAATATTTGATTTAGTTATTCCAAGTTTGCCACTGGCTCAAGCCTTTGGAAGAATAGGCTGCTTTTTAGCTGGCTGCTGTTATGGAAGACCCACGAACTATTTTATAGGAGTCAAATTTAAAGAGGGATCCTTAGGACCTGTTGATACTTGTGTATATCCAACGCAAATTTTCTCATCAGTGTTCGATTTCGCTTTAGCAATATTCTTACTTTGGTATGCTAAAAAGGAGAGAAAAGATGGAAGAATTTTTTCCTTATATTTAATACTGTACAGCATAGGTAGATTTATAATAGAATTTATAAGAGATGATCCAAGAGGCAGTGTAGGAGTTCTTTCAACTTCACAATTTATAAGCATATTTATAGTATTTATTGGAATTTTAATGTTTAATATTGATAAGTTTAAAGGTATTTTTAAAACAGGCAAAGCAAAACAAATGTAGAAATAAGGAGCGAAAAATATTGAGGAAAAAAAGACATTTACTATGTTTATGCTTCTTAATCATAATTGCTGTTTTTTTCACGGGCTGCAGTAGTATTGATCAGCTTAAAGTTAAATTTGGCATGAAAAATAATGATTTTGAATACATTAAACAGGGTAAAATTAAAAAAATTGTAATACAAAATACTAGAGATCCAGGTTTTAGATTTATTGTTACAGATAAGAAGGCTATTTCTGAATTATATGATATACTTTCCACGTCTAAACAGGTTCAAACAAAATCTACCTTAGAGCCTGATTATGTGTTTGAGATGCAGGAAAGCTCCAGTAAGGTATATAAATTTAACTATATAACTGGACTAGACAAGAGCGAGGCTGGAAATTTATATAATGAAGATAAGGTTTATATAGTATCCAAAAGAATAGACAACGACATAATAAAGAGTCTATGGAATATTAGAAAACCAAAAGACTTCAGCAATAAATACTATGAAATGATAATAAATCAGGTGGAAAAATATTATAAGGAAAATGGTCAAGGAAAAACTATAGGTATTAATCTTTATGATGATGTTGATGTAGCTAAGTTTATATTGTCAACAGACCTTGAAAATTTTAAAACAAATCTTAATTCAAAAGTGCCAGGCGCTGAATTAATGACTACTCCAAAAGCTTCTGAGAAAGCAAAAGATTATGATATAACAGTAGGAGTAAAAACTGTAGGCTATAAAACTTTCTTATATAAAACAGAGATTACTTTTTTGGATAAAAAGAGCAATATTCAGAAAAAATATTATATAAAGGTATCTGATGAATCAAAGGATGGACGTTGGACAACAAAGGTTGATACAGATAGGCCAACAGGTTGGTAGGAATAAATTATTAAGTAATTGTTAATTTATTAACTATATATGGAAATATATAAATAAAGCCTGTATACTAATATAGTTAGTTAAAATTTAGCTGAATAGAAAATTTTCTTGTAAAAGGAGGTTGAAGTCCTAAATGGACTTCAACGGGTCATTTGCGAGCTGAGCGAGTACTCTAAATTACCCAGTGTTTCGACTGAAAGGAGAAAAATATGAAAAAGAAAATTATTATTGGAATTATAGTTGCTGCCGCTGTTTGCGGGCTTATAGCTTTTAGATTTGCAGGAGGTAAAAAGGTAAGTTATGTTAGTGTAAAAACATCAACTATTTCTCAGGGGGATGTTAAAGCGTATCTTTCCACTACTGGAACTGTTAAATCCAAAAATACAAAGGATTATTATCCTCTTCAAGGCAAAGTTAAAAAGGTTAATGTGAAAGTTGGAGATGCAGTTAAACAAGGACAAGTTCTTGTAGAATATGAAGTTCAAGATGCAAACGCAGCAGTAAAACAGGCACAAATACAATATGACAATGCGGTTTTGCAGAAAAAGATGCTTGTTAATAATAATAATGATATAAAGTCTAAAATAGCTGATTTAGATAAAAAAATAGCTGATACAGATACTCAAATAGCAGCTGCAGAAAAAAGTCCGCTAGCTCAGACACCTGATGGCCAAAAGGCTTTATCTGGGTTACAGACACAGAAATCTTCATATCAGCAGCAGAAAGAAAGCTTAAAGCCTATATCAACTGAGCAATTCAAGCAAGCAGACAATTCTGTAGCTTTAGCTCAAATATCCTTAGATAGTGCAAAGTCAAATCTTTCTAAGAGTCAGGATAAAATTATATCTGATATTGACGGTGTTATTACTGCTGTTAATGTAGTTGAAGGGGTATCTTCAATGACAGCAGGTGCTCAAGCTGCTGTTACAGTACAGGATTTATCAAATCTTAAGGTTGAACTTTCAATTGGAAAATATGATTCATCTAGAATTCAATTAAATCAAGAGGCAGTTGTAAAAAATGGTGGAAAAGAATATAAAGCAAAAGTTTCAGAAGTTGATCCTGCAGCTAAGAAAACAGTTTCTGCTACAGGAAGTGATACAACTTTAGGAGCAGAAGTAGATATTTTAGATAAACCAGAAGGATTAAAGGTAGACTTCGATGCAGATGTTGATGTGCTTGTAGGACAGGCAAATAGCGCTGTAAAGGTTCCTGCAGAGAGCATAAAAACAGATAAAACTGGTAAGTCAGTAGTTTTCATAGTTGAAGGTGATAAAGCTGTTCAAAAGGAAGTGAAACTTGGAATTCAGTCAGATATGGAAGCACAGGTAATTGAAGGGGTTAAAGCTGGCGATAAGGTAATATTAAATCCAGGAGAAACAGTAAAAGACGGAGCTGCTGTTAAGGAGATGGCAGGAGATGGTAAAAAATGATAGAAGTTAATAATGTAGTTAAAAGATATATTACTGGCGAAATTGATTTTACAGCTCTTAAAAGTGTAAGTTTAAAAATTGATAAGGGTGAATTTACATCAATAATGGGACCTTCAGGTTCAGGAAAGTCTACTATGATGAATATACTTGGTCTTTTAGACAGAATGAACAGCGGAACGTATATACTAAACAATCAAAATGTATCTAACTTAACTGATAATGAGCTTGCACATATAAGAAACAAAGAAATAGGCTTTGTGTTTCAGGCTTTTAACCTTCTTCCAAGAATGACAGTTCTTGAAAATGTTGAACTTCCTATGGCTTATGCTGGAGTTTCTAAGAAAGAAAGAAGAGAAAGAGCATTAATTGCTCTTGATAAGGTTGGGCTAAGCGATAGAGTAAAGCATAAACCTAACGAAATTTCTGGAGGTCAGAAGCAGAGAGTAGCTATAGCACGTGCTATAGTAAATACACCGGCGGTTGTTATGGCAGATGAACCCACAGGAAACCTAGATACTAAGTCTTCAGTAGAAATTATGAAAATATTTCAGGATTTAAACAATGAAGGTGCTACAGTTATAATGGTAACTCATGAACCTGACATTGCAAAGCATACAAAAAGAGTTGTTAGATTTAGGGATGGAGAAATAGTTGATGACTATGAAGTAAAGGATAGAATAATTCTGTAGAGGAGGAATAGAGCTTGAAATTATTAAGTGGTATTTATGAAAATTTTAAAATGGCAATAGAAAGCATACTTTCAAATAAAATGCGCTCCTTCCTCACTATGCTAGGAATAATAATAGGCATAAGCTCAGTTATAACTATTGTTTCACTTGGTCAAGGCGGACAGAATACTATAACAGGCGAGTTTGATAAAATAGGAGCGTCAACGGTTAACCTTACAGTAAATCAAACTAAGGCAGAGCAATCAGACTATATAACTTATAAAGATATAGAACAAATAAAAAACAATGTGAGTACCGTTAAGTATGTTGTACCTGTTGTATCGAAAATGGGAGTAGCAATATCAGATACAAAAAATAAAAGGGCAAGCATAACAGGATCAAGTGTAGAGTCGTTTGCGATAGATAATACAGACTTTTTATACGGAAGAGGATTTAATGAAAGAGAGTATGAAGTAGGAAAACCTGTAATAGTAATTGATGAAGTTTCTGCCAGAGCAATGTTTGGCTATGCTGATGTAGTAGGAAAAACAATTAAGGTAGGAAACAAGAAGGCACCTGTTAAGGCCACTATTGTTGGTGTAACCAAGTTGGATATGGGGCCTTTTGCAGGAAGTTTTGATACAGATTCTATGCCTGCAATAATTACTGCTCCAATAACTTTTGTTCAAACAATGTACTCAGAAGAATTTGCTATTGACAGACTGACAATAATGGCAACAAGCAAGGACAAAGGTGAAGAAGCAGGAAATGGTGCAAAAAATATTCTGGAAAGCAGACATAATAAAAGAGGACAGGATATATACAAGGTCGAAAATGCATTAAAGCAATTAGACCAAGTAAACAAAGTACTTGGTATATTCACTGCGTTTATTAGTGCTGTTGCAGCTATATCGCTTCTTGTTGGAGGAATAGGCGTTATGAATATTATGCTTGTTTCTGTAACAGAAAGAACCAGAGAAATAGGAATAAGAAAAGCAATCGGAGCAACAACAAATGCAATACTACTGCAATTCTTAACTGAATCTCTTATTATATCTCTTATTGGTGGTATTATAGGAATGATACTAGGAATTTCAGGTGCTTATGCTATAGGAAGCTTTGCAAAGATAACCCCATCACTTTCAGTAACAGCTGTAGTGGGTGCTATATTATTCTCTTCAGCGGTAGGTATATTCTTTGGAATATATCCAGCTAGAAAAGCAGCTAAGCTAGATCCTATTGAAGCATTAAGATATGAATAAGTTAAAAGTTATAAAGCTCAGGATAATTATCTTGGGCTTTTAAATTTAAAGTTTTATGCTATAATGAAGTTATAATTTCAAAATAATAGTTTTCTATTACATAAAGGAGGACTTTTAATGAGTAAATGTGATAACTGTTCTAGCAAGGGGAAGTGCGGAAATAAAGAAAATACATGTTCTGTATTAGTTCCAAGCTACGGCAGTATTAAAAATATAATTGGAGTAATGAGCGGAAAAGGTGGAGTTGGTAAGTCTACTGTGACAGGTATTCTTGCAACAAAACTTAGAAGCCTAGGCTATAAAGTTGGAATCTTAGATGGAGATATAACGGGTCCCTCAATGCCTAGGTTTTTTGGTATTAATAAAGAGAGAGCTCAAATACTTCCTGGAAAGACTCAAGAGGAAGCAAAATTTCTTCCTGTTGAAACAGAAACCGGAATTAAGGTGATTTCTTTAAATCTTTTAACAGAAGAAGAAGAGCAGCCAGTTATTTGGAGAGGACCAGTACTTACAGGAGTTTTGACTCAAATGTACAGAGATACAGAGTGGGGAGAGCTGGATTATCTTCTAATTGATATGCCTCCAGGAACAGGGGACTTAGCATTAACGGTAATGCAGAGTATTCCATTAAACGGAATAGTTATTGCAGCTACACCACAGGATATGGTTACAATGATAGTTAAAAAGGTTGTTATAATGGCTCAAAAAATGAACATAAAAGTTTATGGTGTGGTAGAAAATATGGCATACATAGTTTGTGGAGATTGTGGAAAGAAGCAAAATGTATTTAGTAAAAAATCTGGAGAAGAGCAAGCGAAAAACTTAGGAATTCCTTTGTTAGCTGAACTCCCAATAGATTTAGATTTGGTAGATAAAATGGAAGCAGGGGAAGTAGAAGAATATATAAACTCATTAGAACAATATAATAGTGTATTAACTAATTTTATGAGATTGGTTTAGTTTTTTTACAAGATTCATATATGCAGGAGCTTGTTTTTCTATAATTTTGTAATAATTAGCTTCTTTTAGGAAACAATATAATTGTTAAATACATAAAAACTGTGGAGTAATCCGACCGAAAGGAGAATTCAACATGAAAGCATATGTAGATAAGGATGCATGTATATCTTGTGGGCTTTGTCCATCATTGTGTCCGGAGGTTTTTGAGATGGAGGATGACGGTAAAGCAGGAGTAACAACAGATGAAGTGCCAGAAGGAGCTATAGATAGTGCTCAAGAAGCAGAACAATCTTGCCCAGTTAATGCAATATCAGTTTCTTAATGTAAAGAAGTAAGTAAAGTTTAAACTCTACTTACTTCTTTAATTTATATTATTTTAGTTAATTATTCATAGAAGGCTTGCTCATAACCTTGTATATTTGTTTTATCGGCAAAACCCCAAGTACAACAATACATAAGATTCCTTCTGGGCCAATATAACTTAAATTATATAGGAAAGAATACACAGCTGCAGATTGCCCTGGTGCAGCATAACTTCCATAAAAGACGATTCCTGAGATAAAATGAAACAAGAATCTGGCCAAAATAGCAAGTATAACTCCAAGCAGCATATAAGGTTTTTTCTTATCTTTAAAATATCCTGCAATCCCTAAAGCAGTAAATGCTAATGGATAATCAAAAAGTACTTGGACTGGATGCATTATATAAGGTGCCAAAATAAAGTCTATAATACCAAATAATAATCCAGTAAGCATACCAATTTCTGGTCCATAAAATAAAGCAATTATAAGTATTGGAACCATACTTCCAAGAGTTGCGCTTCCTCCGTTTGGAAGTTGATAAAACTTTACCATTTTTAAAACTGTACCTAGAGCCAAAGCTACGCCAATTTGAGTTAAAATTGAAGTAGTTAGCTTTACTTTTCTTACTTTTAAAATAATAAAAGCTAATACCAATAGACCTATGACAGCAAATATAGCAGTTGGGTGTTTTGGAGCATCTGCAAAACCTTCTGAAATAGATTTAAAATCTATTCCTTTAAATTTAAGTATAAAATTATTCATAAAAATACCCCCTCTATGTTTATGTGCTAAGAGGTACTGTATAGAAGTTATTTAGTATAAATAAAAAACCGTATTCAGCTTTGAAATACGGTTTTAAATGCTACTAAAATCGCTTTCCTACGCTGGCATTAACCAGATCAGGTATAAGGGTTGATGAATAAAATCATCTCTCAGCCTAAGGCACCCCTAGCACAAATATTATTTGATATTATTATAATATATTTGTAAGCTATTTACAACATATATATAGATTAAAAAAATAATTGATTTATTCTGTGATTTACCATATGAGTGGATGAATTCTGCAAGCTGACATTTGAACCATTTTTAGTACCAGATGGCATATGAGGTACTCCAATGCATATAATCATACCATCTTCTGAAGAAATATAAGATTCAGCGGAGTAGCTATCTATAACTATACCTTTCATTAGTCTTCCTTCCTATTTTTTAGAGTTTTATCTATTTCAGGCACACTAGTAAGATTTTTTTGAGTAAAATCAACTCCCTCACCAACTGGACCTTTTCGCTTACTAGCCATAGGAAACTTTCCAACAGTTCCTTTTGCACTTTTTCCAGTACCCATTTTATCATCTCCTACAAATTTGTTTTCATTATATATTTTTAAACCTTTTGTATTTAATTATTCAAACTATGATAAAAAATATGCAGTTTGCAAAAGCAAACTGCATGGTTTAATCGTTATATAAATCATCATATATTATTTTAAATACATCTAAAGCCTCGGATATTTTTCTTTTTAGCAGCTTTTTTTTCTCTTCGAATTCTAATAGGCCTTCATTTGTAAGAGTGTATATTTTTTGGATTTTCTTTTTGGGATCATCCCATTTGCCAACAACAAGGTTTTCTTTTTCAAATTTTTTCAAAATAGGATATATTCCGCCAGTACTAGGTATCCACAGGCCTTTAGTTCTCTCGCCTATCTTATGAGAAATATCGTTACCGTTAGTAGAACCTAAACTTAGAATATAAAGTACATAAACAGGAAGAAGACCCTTTGCAAAAACCTGCCCTACAGCTTCTTTTTCTCTTTGTACTTTTTTTAGTTCAGCAAGCTTTTTTTTATATTCCTCATAAAGGCGCTTTTCTTCAGCTTTTATATCAGTATTAGATAATTCAAATTCATCCATTTTATTAGTTTTCCTTTACGACAGCTATTCCTAAAAGCCCAGGTCCTGTGTGAACTCCTAATGCTGGACTAATGTCTGTAAAATAAATGGAGGTAACATTTGGTGTTTTAGAAAAAAGATCGTATATTTTCTCACCTTGTTCTAAGGCACCTCCATGCATAACAAATATTTTGGCTTTAGTGGTTTCCAGAGTTTCTTTTGCTATATCAATAAGCTTTGTTATAGATTGCTTTCTTCCTCTCACTTTTGCATAAGTAAAATATTTACCTTCATCGTCTATAGAAATTATTGGTTTAATGTTTAATAAATCTCCAATAGTTCCTGCAACCTTTCCGATCCTTCCACCCTTTTTTAGATATTCTAATGTTTCTACAACATAGAATAGAGATATTTTTTCTTTTATAGCAGGCAGCATATCAACAATTTCTTCGAAGTTTCTTCCATCACTAATAAGTTTGCCGCATTCGTGAACCAAAGCTCCAAGCCCTAAAGAAAGAGATTTTGAATCGAACAAATATGATACTAAATTTGAATGATTTTCACTTACAAGTTTTAAAGCGTTAAAGGTACCCGACAAACCAGAGGAAAGAGTTATAGCTATAACATGAGTATAACCTTGCTCTTCGATTAAAGAGAATAAGTTTTCCATATCTCCCATAGAAGGCATGGAGGTAGTAGGGATTTCATTTACTAGATTATCATAAACCTCATTTGGATTAATAGTAACTCTATCAATATATTCTTTATCTTTATATATAATTCTAAGAGGTAGTATTTTTATGTCATACTTGTTTATAATTTCTGTTGTTAGATCACAGGAACTATCAGTTATTAAAGCTATTTTCTGCAAAATAAAATTCTCCTTTCAATCTAAATACTTTATAACTTAATTATATCATTAATGATAGCATTAGCAATAGTGATAATACTCAATATTGCTAATGTATACAGATATTATATATTGATTTTAAAATTATATTCGTGAAAAAGCGATTACATCGGGCATAAAGTAGTTGTAAACTTTAATAATAACAATTATAATTTTATTTATGAAACTAATATGAAAAGTATATGGTATTAGGAGGAAAAAATGGAGAGCAAATTATTTGCTTTAATTACTATATTGTTCATGCTTTCGATTATAATACTACAGTATTTTGAGATAAAAAGAGTTAATAACACAATAAAACTTATAGAAAAAGTAAAAAATACGCTTTATGAAGTAGCTGAAAAAATAACTAAAGCTTCTTCTGAAGATGAAACATATATGCTAATGTTGGAAGCTGCAATCGATTTAGTACCAAATGCATCAAAAGGAAGTATTGTTCTCCTGGAAGGGGACAACCTATTTCACTTTAGAACTATAAAAGGATATTCAGATGAATTAAAGAAGCTGACGTTAAAAAAGGAAGAAGTTTACCTTTATAGTATAAATAATTTTAGTGAAACTGCTATAATTAAAAATCCTAATAAATTTGACGAAGATATAGTTAATTCTGAGAAAATAGATAGAATGAAAAGCTATGAAGCTTTAGATATATTCTCTACAATTAGTTCACCTATATATATTGATGATAAACTTATAGGTTTTATAAATGTTGATTGCAGCACTAAAGGTAAAAATTTTACTAATGAAGATATAGAACTTATGAATTATATTAAAAATGAGCTTCAATTAGCACTAAAAAACTTTTTTATACAGAATAAGCTTAAATTTATGGCAAACTTTGATGAACTTACTGGATTGTATAATAGAAGATACTTTAAACAGTTTTTTGTTAGAGAACTTTTAAAAATTAAAAAATATAAAAATGAAGTTTGTTTAGCACTTATTGACTTAGATGACTTTAAATATATTAATGATACTTATGGTCATAACATGGGAGATAAAACTCTAAAATTATTTTCAGATGTATTAAGAGAGAATATAAGAAAAACAGATATTTATGCAAGAATGTCTGGTGATGAATTTGTTCTACTTTTCACAGACTGCAGTAAAGACAAGGCAGTAGATAGATTGGAGAACATAAGAAAAGCTCTATTTAAACGGAAACTTGGAAATATTACTTTGAGTTTTAGTTATGGGGTATGCCAAATCGATCCCTATGAAGACTTAACACCAGATGACATTTTTGGTGCAGCTGATAAAGAAATGTATAGAGATAAAAATAATAAAGCTAACAGAACTTAATAATTTTGCGAACTAAAATGACTGCAGGCTATGCTTTAAAGTCTGCAGGGCTTTGCGTGGAAAATAATATATAATCTTAGTGATTACTTTGCGGATGTTCTAAGGTTCGTGAAGTCATAAAACTAAGAGCCTCTAAGAATTCGCTTTAACTTTTGCTATTTTTAAAGCGAAGCTTCTATAATAAATTTTAGCTATCATATTTTAATTTTTGTTAGCTCAGAAGAGAGGCTCTAAGTTTTATGACTTCACTTCACCAAGAACATGGGTAAAGTACTCAATTAATCTTATATATTATTTTCCACATTGCCCTACTTACTTTAAAGCAGAGGCCTATAATACTTTTATTGTTCTCTATATAGATTTCAAAGTAAACCAACTATTTAAATATAAACCTATAAAAATATTTAAATATTTATTGGGTTCATGATGGTTTGCAGCAGATTTACTTTCTACAATATCAAAGAACATTCTTATAGCAACACTATTATTAAACGGCGCAAAACATTAAAGAGTTTTAATTATAATTGCGTATAAGATTCATATGCTGTGGTGTAAAGACTGAGAGCAGGTGTAGAAAATAATATTTTTATTTGATTGATAAACTTTGCCCATTTTCTTGGCGAAGTAATGCTGAAAAGCTTAGAGCCTCTCTTCTGAGCTAGCTAAAAGTATTTTAAGTTTACTAAAGAT
>Ga0063235_10025_pt1 | contig 103092 bp, 104 predicted proteins | sample YelNatPoosite2B6_FD_60082 | JGI IMG/M metagenome (GOLD analysis project Ga0063235, IMG submission 60082) | Hot spring thermophilic microbial communities from Obsidian Pool, Yellowstone National Park, USA - site 2 B6 (version 2) (version 2) | ecosystem: Environmental > Aquatic > Thermal springs >...
GGTTGATAGGTCAGAGGTGTAAGCATGGTAACATGTTTAGCTGACTGATACTAATAGGTCGAGGGCTTGACCAAATTAATTTAATCTGTGCAATTTTGAAAGAATAATTAGTTATTCTTTTATACATAAGTATTCCGTGGTAGCTCAATGGCGGAGCATTCGGCTGTTAACCGAAGGGTTGGAGGTTCGAGTCCTCTCCACGGAGCCATATATCTGGTAATAATGCCGCAGTGGTTACACCCGTTCCCATTCCGAACACGAAGGTTAAGCGCTGGAGGGTCGATGGTACTGCTCGGGAGACTGAGTGGAAGAGTAGAACGTTGCCAGGTTAAAAAGCACTAAGTGATTATCACTTAGTGCTTTTATTTTGTAGAATATAAAGATGTAAAGTTTTATTTAAAGATTATCATGGGATTATTAATATGTATTTCGTCTAAATAATTGAAAAGAAAACATATTAATGGAGGGATAGTAGTGAAAAAACTTGGTACATTTACAGCCGCACTTGGCTTTATTTATTTAGGAGTATGGATGGTATTTAAAAATACCAATAGTACACTAGCAGAGGAATTATTCAAATGGTGGCCAATTTTAATTGTATTTTTAGGAATTGAGATTTTAGTTTATTTTGGAACAAGAAATTCAGAGCAAAAAACTGGTTTTAATTTTCTTGTCATAGTTGTTTTATTTTTGTTTATAGGAATTAATGGGGTACAATTTGTTGGCAGTAAAATTGGAAGTGGAATTAATTGGCTTGGAAACAATGTAAAAATAAATGATAGCATAGATTTTTTTAATAGTATAAATGAAAATAATTATAAAGTTATAAATTCTGAAGCGAATTTACAATCAGGACTAAAAACAATAAATTTATTAGTTAACAATGGAGATATAAGACTTAGAAAGTCTTCAGATGCAAATATAAAAATTGAGGCTAATATATATGTAGATAAAAACTATAATAACAATAAGTATAATATTAATTCAAATAAGAGTAATGACGGATATACAATAGATATAAGGGAGAGTTATATTAAAAAGTCGGAAATATATTTATATATTCCTGAAGGATGTAATATAAAAGTGAATAGTGATAATATCAGGATTAAGAGTGAGGATGAAATAAAGGATTTAGACTATGATGTTAAGTCCCAAAATGGAAGTGTTGATTTAATTCAGGGCAAAAGCCTTAAACTTGATTTTAATAATGGAAGCATTAAGGTAAGAGATATAAAAGATGTTGATATAAAAAGCAACAATGGAAGTATAAATTTAGATGGAGCTATTGAAAATATTGGTGTAAAGTCTAATAATGGACTTGTAAATGTAAATAATAAGCTTTGCAAAAATATAGATATAAGCTTGAATATAGGTACAATAAAATTTAATACAGAAGACAAAAACATTGATTTAAGTGTAGATATTAATCGTGGAGCAGTGGATATAAACGGAACTAAGAGGATAAATTCTTCAGTTAAAGAAACTATGGGAACTGGTGAAAACAAAGTTAAAATGCAAATTGATAATGGAGCTGTTACTGTAAGAAATCAGGAGTGATAGTATTGGATGAATTTGAATTAATAGATGGTTTGAAAAGAAAGGATGAACAGTGCTTTTTAGAAATAGTTAATAGATTTAAAAGAAAGGTTATCTCACTTTGTTATACCTATACAAAAGATTACAGCGAAGCAGAAGATTTATCTCAGGAGGTTTTTTTAAGTCTATATAATAGTATTAGAAATTTTAGAGGAGATTGCTCTATTTCAACTTATATATATCGTATAAGCTTATCTAAGTGTATGGATTATAAAAGAAAAAGAAGTATTAAAGGTTTTTTATCAGGGCTTTGGAATATACAGACATATAAAGATGAAAACTTAGATGATAAAAGTTATATAAGGCAGTGTATTATAAATCTCCCTGAAGAAATGAAGAAAGTTATTGTATTGTATTATTACATTGGTTTAACACAAAAAGAAATAGGAAGTATACTAAATATTTCAGAAAAAGCCGTAGAAGGAAGAATATATAGGGCTAAGCAAAAACTAAAAATAGAATTTGAAAAGGAGGGATATGTGCTATGCAGGAAAAACGAGACAGTATAGATGAGGCCATATTTGGAACCTTTAATAAATTTGAGCCAAGCAGCGATTATAATCAAAGATTGATTGAAAAGCTTCATAAGAATAGTTTCACAAAAAGAGAGAATATAAAACCTATGGCTGTAAGCTTAATACTTTCAGGGGTAATCGCTATGGTGCTTTATACTTCTGATATACAATTCAAAATAGCAGATTTTAAATATAAGGTTATTAGCCAGGTGCTTACAATGGACTATAATTATAAAAATGATGTGCAAAGAATTATAATGGGAGAGTGAATAAAATGAATAGAAGAAATAACTTTTTAACGTATCTATTAGCTTTATTTCCAGGTGTAGGATATATGTATTTAGGACTTGTAATTAAAGGCGTAGAGACTCTGGCAATATTTATGCTTATAGATCCTTTATTTTCAATTGTAGGCTTAGGTTTTTTAACAGGCTTAGTTAAAATACCTATTTGGCTTTATGTATTCTTTGATACAATTAATACAGCAAAAAGATTAGACAATGGTGAAGTCATACAAGATGAAGATTTTATTTTTAGAAGGCTAAATGCAAATTCATCATCTAATAATAGCTATAATACAGAAGGAATTAAAAAGAATGTATGGATTATTGTTGGGTGGACGTTGGTTGCATTGGGAGCATTAGCGTTGACTAATAGAGTCCTCAGAAATTTTGGACTTTATAATTTAATAAAATCTTATATGAGTATGTATTTGATACCGCTTGTATTTATATTAGTTGGTATTTATTTGTTATTTAGAAACAAATCTCACCATTAGAAAAAGGCTAAAGTAAGAGTATATATGATTCTTACTTTAGCCTTTTTACTATGGTTATCCTAAAATAATACATGTATGTTTATATAGTTAACATTTATAAAATATGATATTATATAGGATATAAGTAATTAAATTTGTTGGTTTATAAAATATATTGCTAAATTTAATACATAAATTATGAGTGAAATAGAAATTAGGGGGAATTAGGAATGCTTTTTAGCAGGAAAAAGGAAGTTAGTACAAATGAATTAATAACTTTTACTCAGGAAAAAAGGGATGAAAATAAATCAAATAGTGTAAATAAGCAAGTTTATCAGAATTTAATTGCTAAAAGAGTTTCGAATGAAGCTGAAGAAGCGCTGGAAGTTACGGAAATACTATTAAAGTCTGTTGCTGATATTAATATTGAAATGGAAAAGCATAGTGATCATATTATGAAGACAGTAAATGTTTCATCAGAGGTGGGAGCGTTTTCAGAAGAGGTAAATGCTGGAGTTGATGAAACCATGAAGGTTATAGAGGATACGTTAGAAAAAGCAAAAAATGGACAGGTATCTGTTAATAATGTGATAACAAGTATTGAGAATGTACAAAGTACAGTTGAAAATATGAAGGGTACTATTTTAGAGCTTTCTGATAAATCTAACAAAATAAAAGGAATACTAGATACCATTAAAGGCATAGCAAAAACAACTCATTTGCTTTCGTTAAATGCAAATATTGAAGCTGCTAGGGCAGGAGAGGCAGGAAAAGGTTTTGCTGTCGTAGCAGGAGAAGTTAAAAAACTTGCGGAGAATAGTTCCAAATCTGCAGACGAAATAGACAGCATAGTTTCTGATATTACTAAAGTTACTGAGGAAACTTTAAATATAATTATAAATGGAACAGAAAAGGTTCTTGAGAGTACTTCTATAGCAGAAAATGCTGGTCAAGCTTTAAATGACATGATGGAATCGGTTGAGAGAACAAAGGATATTTCCTCTCAAATAAGTAATGCTGTGAAGGATCAGACCGATAAAAACCAATATCTAATTTCTGTAATTGATGAAATGGTTCAGGTATCAGAAAAGGTTAAGTCCTTTAATGAAAATATTTCTGTGAATGCAGATAGGCAAAAAGCTGCATTGAACAATTTAAAAGGAACTATCTCAAATTTAAATCAACTGTCCGAAATAGATGATTTAGATAAGTCTACAGCTAAAACAGAATTTAAGATGACAGCGTCAACTCTTAAGACATTAGATCCATCTATGGCTACTCAAATTAATGATTCAAATATTTTAACACCGATTAATTTAGGATTAGTTCAGTTTGGTCCTGGGACAGAGGTTGTAAGTGCTATAGCAAAGACTTGGCATATTGAAAGTGATAATGTAACTTGGAGTTTTAATTTGAGAAAAAATATGAAGTTCCATAACGGAAGAAATATAACCGCAAGTGATATTAAATACAGTTATGAAAGGCTTCTAAGCAGAAAGCATAATTCTCCTAACAGATGGTTTTTATCTATGGTTAAAGGTGCAGAAGATTTTTATAACGGAATAGCAAATGAAGTTTCAGGTATTAAGGTAAATGGTGATTATAGTCTTAAAATTATTCTTGAATTTCCATACAGCTCATTTATTAATAATTTAGCTCATTGTTCTTGTGCGATACTTCCAAAGGAAGAGTTTGACAATGTAGAAATAAAACCTATTGGAGCAGGACCATATAAGTTTGTAAGTTTTGATAAACAGAAAAAAGAAATTGTTTTGGAAAAATTCGAAGGGTATGCGTTAGGTGAAGCATTAATTGATAATATAAGAGTTTTTTGTGATATTGAAGATTCCTTTGAAAGTTTTGTAAGTGGAGAGCTTGACTATATTACTGCGAATGCTTCTAATGCAAGTAAAATAAGAGAGAAAGGATATAATATTGATTTAGCAGAATGTATTGGAATAAGATTTATTGCTTTTAATTATAGAAGTAATAATCCAATAATCAAAAGCAAAGAAGCTAGACAAGCTTTAAATTATTGTATTGATAAAGAGAGAGTTATACAAGAAGCCTTGGGAGGATTTGAGGTAATATGTGAGGGGGCATTCCCAAACAGCATTTTAAGTAATAATAATTTAATTACATATAATCGAAATATAAGTAAGGCTAAAGAACTAATGAAAAGAAGCGGAATAAATTCTGGATCATTAACCTTGCAAATTGCGGCCAATGGAGGGAATTCAACTTTTCATTCTAGACTAGCACAAATTTTAAAAGAAAACTTAAGAGAAATAGGAATAGAACTAAAGATTTTAGAAGTAAATGGTGATAAGTATTATGATGAAGAATCATTTAAGAAAAGTGATTTATTTACTTATGGATGGCTTGGAGATTCAGGTACAGCTGATAACTTTATAGAGCCTCTCATAGACATAAATAATTCTTCGAATAGAAGCAGATATAATAATCCTAAGCTTCTCGAGCTGGTAGATGAAGCAAAAAAGACTAGAAATCCATATAAGTATAAAGAAATATTATGTAAACTAGAAAATATAATTATGGAGGATTCAGCGTGGATACCATTATCAAATATATGTGTTTCTTATGCATATAATGAGAAGGTAAAGGGCTTAAAGGTACATCCGCTTAACATTATAAGTTTTTCAGATATTTGGAAAGAATAAAACAAAGCTCAGCAGAACTTGCTGAGCTTTGTAACTAGTGCTTGATAATTTCTTTTCCGTCAGATATAAGTGTAATATTTCCATCTATATCTGTTCTATAGGTAGTAATTTTCCTGCTTTTTAATTCTGACAGGGTTTCTTTATGAGGATGCCCGTAATCATTATTTCGCCCACAGCTTATAACAGCTATTTTGGGTGATACTTTATCAAGAAATGCTTTACTGGAAGAAGAATTGCTCCCATGATGTCCAATTTTTATTACATCACTTGATATATCAAAATTTTTGCTTAAAATTTCATTTTCGCTAAGCTTTTCAGCATCTCCCATGAATAAAAACTTATTTTCACCATAGGTTATTTTAATAACAGCAGAGTAATTATTTAAATCCTCGTATTTGTCACTGTTAGGTGCAAGCATTTCACATTTCACATTTTTGCCTAAATTGAGTTCTACACCAGCTTTTGCAATTTTTACTTTCTTTCCATTAAGTGAGGTAATCATATTTTCAAATGCCTTAGTAGTATTTGTTACCTTTGGAGCATAAAAGTCACCTATAGAAAACTTTTTAATAACCGCACTCATGCTACCAATATGATCTTCATGTGGATGTGTAGCAATTACATAATCTAGTTTTTTAACACCTTGTTTTTGAAGATAAGATATTATTTTATCTTTATCATCATTATTTCCAGCATCTATAAGAAGATTTTTACTATTTACTTGTATTAATATACTATCAGCCTGCCCAACGTCGATATAATGTATAATAAGCTTATCCGCATCTTTTGAATTAAAAGCTTCATTGGAGTTAACAGTTTGACAGCCAGCAAAAAATAATGCAAATATTAAAATAATAGATAGTACTTTAAATGGTTTCTTAAAACAAAGCATTATTTATCAACTCCTTATCACATTTATACATACTATCATATACGCTATCTACTTGCAATCAATAAAGGTAATTTGTATAATAAGTATGTAAAATTAATATTATAGGAGGACAGCACAAGTTATGCCGTATTTGTGGATTTTTTATGGAATTTATTTTTTAATAAAATTATATATTAAGAAAGCTAAATTTGAAATTTTGAAGAAAAATATGACTCAAGAAGAAATAGATAATTATTCGTTTAAAGAAGTTAAAAGTTTGGCAAAAAGTTTAGTAGATGTAACAGGGTCTACTGTTGAGGTAGTTGGTGAAGAAAATATTCCAGAAGGAAGCTGTGTTTTTGTAGGAAATCATCAAGCAAATTATGATATTTTAGCAATGCTTGGATATGTTAATAAGCCTATAGGTTTTATTGCTAAAAAGGAGCTTATGAAGCTCCCTGGAGTTAACTATTGGATGAAACAAATTCACTGTGTATTTATGGACAGAGAGGATCCAAGGGATTCTGTTAGGTCAATAATGCAAGGCGTAGAGAATTTAAAGAAAGGATATTCAATGGTAATTTATCCTGAAGGTACAAGAAGTCAGGGATCTAACATGGGTGAGTTTAAAAAAGGTGCAATGAAGCTTGCTACTAAAGCTGGAGTACCTATAGTACCTGTTACTATAAATAATACCTATGAAATTTTTGAAGCGCAAAAGGGAAAGAAAGTTAAGGCTTCTAAAGTAGATATTATATTTTCAAAACCTATTGAAACAAAAGGGCTTACTAAGGAAGAACAAAGTGATTTGTCGGAAAATATCAAGGCTATAATTCAAGAAAATTTGGATAAGATAAGATAATATAAAATAGGATATTCCGTAAAATTATTTTATGGAATATCCTATTTCCTTAACAGCAAATCTTGAAGTAGACTTATTTTAGACTTTAAAATGATGTCTTCTTTTGATAAGTTTAAAATCTTTTTATTTGTAGCTTCATTTTCTTTCTTTATATAAGTTAGTATGCTTTTAAGTTTTTCAACTTTTTTATGCTTATCTGTAATGATAGGCTCATATATTTTCTGTAATGTAATTTGCTTGTTGAATATAAATGATAACCTATTGTAAAATTTAAATATATATACTTTTATTTTTTTTAAAATAAAAATAAGTGCAGCTTTAAATTCGTCCATAATTCACTCCAATCTATAGATAAACAATACGAAAACTTAATTTATGCAGAGGAAAAATAGCAATGCGTCACTACCTTTTACGCTGTATAAATTTATAGTTGAAGCTGTTTGTCTATACTAAGATGTTTAGTATAATATTTATAGAGAAATTGCAGTAATTTCTGCTTATTAATCATCTATTAGTAAAAACTATTATACTATACATAATCGTATAATAGTTTAAAATTATTATATCAAAATCTTAATAAGTGAGTTGATATCATGAAAAATAATGATTTTTTCAATTTCAAGTTTTTAAACAAATACTATGTTAAGAATAAGGAAAAAGAAATTAAGAAATTGGAAGATTTAAAATTAAAGCTTTCTGAAGATATTGAAAAAGAAAAATTGATACAACAGAAAAATGAAATCAGCTTAAAGAAAATAACTTCTGAAAACAGCGAGCTTAATAGTCAATACAATAACTTATTAAATATGGCTGTAAATAGAGGTCTTATTTTTGATATAGAAAATACAAATTTTAATATTAAGGAATGGGATAACCTATATATTTATAGAAAGTCTGGTAAGTATTATTTCAAAGATAAGAATAATATTGATTATGGAAGCTTGGAAAAGGATATTACCGAACTATTTGACGACATATTTAAAAGAGGATTCAATTGCAGCATTGTTGTTATTAGAGTTGAAAGTAAAGCAGTTAAAATTCAAGTAAGATTTTTTAAAAAAGAAGAGTAAATATCTTTTTAATGGAGATATTTACTCTTCTTTTACTTGTTTAAAATAATCATCTATTATTTTTTCTGCCATTCTCTTTTGCATATTTGCTGAGCTTGTAAGCATTAAGATTGTAAGTATATGCTGGACTAAATCTTCATCGTTTGATTCTATTTCCAAAGACTTTTTGTTTACAAGTTCAATTTTATTTTTAAACCATTGATTGAAATCTTCCATTTGAATTCTATTTATATCTAAAAAAGTATTATAAATTTCTTCTAATATGTTACTTTCCTTAGAAGAAGAAAGCTTTTTTATTATTGGAGATAGAACTAAACCAGTATCATTTATTGAAAGAGTTTGCTTTAAGTTGTAAATAAGTGCAAGAAGCACCATTTGTTCTTTTGAGTATTTTTTACCCTTAACAGGAAGTAAAAGCTTTGCTTTAGCATAATTATTTATCATTGTTTTAGTTAGTATTTTTTCATCCTTGTCTCTTTTTAGGTTTTTAAGTTTTTCATCAAAAAAAGTCGTAACTTGGTCCATGTAAAGGTCAACACAAGGTATATCAGAAATCTTAATATCTTCATAATTTGAAACTTCTTCTATTAATTTAAACATTTTTTCATTATCTTCTTTCAATATAATCACTCTCCGAAACTTCGCTACAATCATTATAATGTTAATTACTATAACTGACAAGTTATAATATCATAAAAGCAGCTGCCCCTTTGAAATAATAGAAGCTGTACCGCCAACTAATATTTTTATACTATTATTGACTATAAGTCTTGTTACTATATTTGATGGTCTATTCATAGTTTCACCTTGTCTAAAAATATATTTTCTATTAAAATCATTAATAACATTATTTTTATAGAGATAATAAGTAAGAGAGGCATTTGAAGTACCTGTAGCACACTCTTCATTAATCATATATAGTGGAGCAAAATTTCTGCAGTTTGCAGTATATTCTGAACTGTTTATTGTAAAGGCATGAACTCCAACAACTTCAAGGATTTTAGATAAGTGTTCTAAAGCCTTAAAGTCAGGTTTAATACTGTTTAAGATATGTGATGTTTTTACTGGAAGCATTATATCATAAAGTCCAGTTGATATTATTTCAGGCTTTAAATAAAGGTTAAAATCTCCTATATCATGGTTTTCTATTCCCATAGCTTTAGCTAGAGCTGTAATTGTATCCTTTTCTAAACAGCCTCCTGATTTAGGGGTGCTGGTTTCCATGAAAATATAATCATTTTGTATCTCTACAGATAAAAACTCAGAGTTTGTTTTCAAAATATAAATTTTATTTTTATGTACTAGATTTAAATATTTGAGTACATAAAAACTGGCGATGGTAGCGTGACCGCATAAAGCAATTTCAGAGTTAGGTGTAAAATATCTTATATAAAAAGTATCTGTAGATAATTGTTTTATAAAAGCAGTTTCTGAAAATTTGAGTTCAGAAGCTATTCTCTGCATTAATTCCTCATCACAATTATTATATAAAACAACGCCGGCAGTATTGCCGCCAAAAGGTTTGTCAGTAAAAGCATCTACAATATAGAAATCCATAATTTCTCCTTCATTGAAGCACTGGAGAGTTTAGGTGATTGTTTCAGCACGTAAACTACCCATATAAGGTTACCTAGACCTTTAACTTCAAAATAATCAATTTATATTTATTATAATATAAATTGAAGTTATAAGAATATGTTTAATGTAATAAACATACAATATTTTTTAGAAGATTATTTTATTATTTTAAATTGCAGACTTGATTTTTAAGCTTCTTTATGTTGAAATAAGACTAGGGGCAAATATGAAAGGATGGTTTATTTTATGAGTAATGTTTTAAAAGATCTAAAACCAAATGACGTTTTTAAATATTTCGAGGAGATTACAAGAATACCAAGAGGCTCAGGAAATGAAAAAGGAATAAGTGATTATTTAGTAGCTTTCGCCAAGGAGCACAATTTAGAGGTTATTCAGGACGAAGCTTTAAACGTTATCATTAAGAAGCCTGGAACTTCAGGATATGAAAATGCTCCAACTGTTATACTACAAGGACATATGGACATGGTAAATGAAAAAAACCAAGGAACAGAGCATGATTTTGATAAAGATCCTCTAAAGCTTAGAATTGAAGGGGATATGATTTATGCTACTGGCACAACTCTTGGTGCAGATAATGGTATAGCTATAGCTTATGCAATGGCTCTTCTTGCATCAAAGGATATTGCACACCCTCCAGTTGAAGTATTGGTTACTACTGATGAAGAAACAGGAATGAGCGGCGCAATGGCATTAAATCCAGAACATTTAAACGGAAGAATGTTAATTAACATAGATTCAGAAGAGGAAGGAAAGCTATTGGTTAGCTGTGCTGGAGGTGTAAGAACTACTTCAGCTCTTAGCATAAACTGGGAAAGTTCAAAACAAAATGAAACTTATGCTGTAATAAGAATAAGAGGTCTTAAGGGCGGACACTCAGGTATGGAAATACATAAGGGAAGAGGAAACGCTAATATACTTATGGGACGTGTTCTTCATGATGTTCTTAGTACAATAGATTTCCAATTAGTTTCCTTAAATGGTGGAGCTAAAAATAATGCAATTCCACGTGAAGCAGATGCGGTAATAGCTCTAGATAACACTAAGCTTGAAGCAGTAAAAGCTAAAGTAGAAGAATGGAACAAAGTATTTAAGAATGAATTTAAAGTTTCTGATGCTGATGTAAATGTACAATTTGAATCTTCAAACAGCAAGTTTGACAAAGTATTCTCTAAAGATACTACAAAGAAGGCAGTTGAACTACTCTTTGTTTATCCAAATGGAATTCAAACAATGAGCATGGAAATAAAAGACTTGGTACAAAGTTCTACAAATCTTGGTGTTGTAACAACATTTGAAAATGAAGTACACTATGACAGTGCTACAAGAAGCTCAGTTAAGAGTTTAAAATATGATGCAGTTGATCAGACAAAAGTAATTGCAGAGGCAATGGGAGCTAAATTCTCTACACAATCAGATTATCCTGACTGGCAGTATAATGCTGAATCAAAACTTAGAAAGATATTTGAAAAAGTATACAAGGATATTAATGGAACAGATCCAGAAATAGTTGCTATACATGCTGGGGTTGAGTGTGGATTGTTTAAAGAAAAATTCGGTGAGATTGATATGATATCCTTTGGACCAAATCTTTACGATGTTCATACACCAGAAGAGCATATGAGCATATCTTCAACTCAAAGAATGTGGGATTATCTTGTTGAAGTTCTTAAAGAAATGAAATAAATAAAATTTTACCCCTGTGACTTTTCACAGGGGTTTTTTATGTAATAATTTAAGCTTTTAAGAAAAAGCTAATACTATAATAATTGTAAGGGTGGTGCTAAGTTGAATAAGGCAATTTTTTTAGATAGAGATGGTGTTATTAATGATAATTCTGGTAAACCAGTAAATGTACCAGAAGATTTAATTATTTACGAAGGTGTTGGAGAAGCGTTAAGCAAGATTCAAAAGCAGGGATATGATTTATTTATAGTTACCAACCAAGGAGGTATAGAACTTGGACATTTAACTTCAGAAGCTTTGGACAAAATTCATAGAAAGCTTGAAGATGACCTAAGGGAATACTGTACTTTTAAAGAAATATCATATTGCCCAGACTATTATAAAAACTCAAAATGCAGAAAGCCAAAACCTGGAATGATTTTAAATTTGGCTAAGAAATATGATATAAATTTAGCAAACAGTTGGATGATTGGTGATATGGATACAGATATTCAAGCAGGTATAGCAGCAGGATGTAAAACTGCTAAAATAGGAAAGATAAATTCAGAGGCAGATATTAATGGGAAAAATTTATATGAGGTTATTGAAAAAATATTATCTTAAGTAAGAATTATTATCCAAGTTATCAATAATGTAGTATAATATATAGTGGATTAAGTTTGATAAACAGTACAGGGGGGAATAATTTGATAAAGAAAGGACTTGAATTATTTAATATTAAAAAACACTTTGATGGTGAACATAAGCCGCAGCTTATGGCTTTGGACTTTATAAAGTATATAGGACCTGGACTTTTGGTTACGGTAGGGTTTATTGATCCTGGTAATTGGGCATCAAACGTTTCTGCTGGAGGAGATTACGGATATAAGCTTTTATGGATGGTTACACTATCTACAATTATGCTTATAGTACTTCAGCATAATGCAGCTCATTTGGGAATTGCTTCAGGGCTTTGTCTATCTGAAGCAGCTACAATACATCTAAATAAAAGAGTATCAAGAATAACACTAATATCGGCTATGCTTGCAGCTGTGTCTACGGCCATGGCTGAGATACTTGGAGCCTCCATAGCATTAAATATGATTTTTGGATTGCCTTTAAAAATCGGAGCTGTAATATCAACTGCTGTTGTAATATGGATGCTTTATGCAAACTCATATAAAAAGCTAGAGAAATGGATTATAGGTTTTGTTTCAATTATCGGTCTTTCATTTATTTTTGAGCTTACATTGGTTCATATTCCATGGAACGAAGCTATAGTAGGCTGGGTTAAGCCAACTATACCTAAAGGTTCTCTACCTATAATAATGAGTGTGTTAGGTGCAGTAGTAATGCCTCATAATCTATATCTTCATTCAGAGATAATACAAAGCAGGCAGTGGAATTTAGAAAATGAGGAAGTCATTAATAAACAGTTAAAGTATGAATTTGCAGATACACTTTTATCTATGATAATTGGGTGGGCAATAAATAGTGCTATGATATTAATTGCAGCGGCAACCTTTTTTACTCACGGAATTCATGTTACTGCTTTAGATCAAGCACAAAGCATGCTCAAGCCTCTTCTTGGAAATACAGCTTCCATAGTATTTGCTTTAGCGCTTTTGTTTTCAGGTTTATCTTCAAGTGTAACTGCGGGCATGGCAGGAGGATCTATTTTCGCAGGGCTTTATGGAGAGCCGTATGATATAAGAGACAACCACACAAAGCTTGGAGTAGGTTTAACTTTAATTGTAGCTGCGATTGTAATATTTTTTATAAAAGATCCATTTGGTGGACTTGTTGTTTCACAAATGCTTTTAAGCATACAGTTGCCGTTTACAATATTTCTTCAAATATATCTTACTTCTTCAAAGAAGGTTATGGGCAAGTATGCAAACAGCATAGCTGATAGCATTGCTCTGTGGGTTATTGGAATTATAGTTACAGTGTTAAATATTGCATTACTAATAAGCTACTTAATATAGGTAGCTTATTTTATTAGGCTTAGTTATTGTTTACATATAAATTTGGGATATAATTAGATATATATAATACAATTTATTTTAATTAAAGGTTGGGAGAACACTATGGAAAAGTATAAAATACTCATAGTTGATGATGACAAGGACATAGTTAATTTAGTGACCGATATTTTAACTGATGAAGGCTTTGCAGTAGAGAATGCTAGCGATGGGCTAACAGCCTTAAGAAGAATAAAAAATAATATTTATAATCTTATAATACTGGACATTATGCTTCCAGATGTAGACGGACTCCAAATATGTAAAAAAATTAGAGATGATGTTGATATTCCAATAATATTTTTAAGTGCCAAAAATAAGAGTGTGGATAAGGTGATAGGTTTTGAACTTGGAGCAGATGATTATATTACAAAGCCTTTTGATGACAATGAATTAGTTTCAAGAATAAAAGCTCATTTGAGAAGACAGGAAAGAATACTTACTGCAAATTCAAAAAATACTGAAGTGATAAAATATGATGGCATTCAAATAAATAAAAATTCCTTTGAAGCAATAGTAAATGAGAAAAAAGTGGATTTATCAACAAGGGAATTCCAGATATTATGCTACATAATGGAAAACCCTAATAGAGTATTGACTAGAGAGCAAATATATGATGGGGTGTGGGGATATGATGATTATGGAGATATTAACACAGTAACTGTTCATATAAAAAAACTTAGAGAAAAGGTAGATACGGAAGGAAAGTATATTAAGACAATTTGGGGTGTAGGGTATAAATTTGTAGGTGAATAATATGAAAAGTATTTATCAAAAAATTACGGCTATATTATTAATAAGTTTTATAATTCAAATAATCTTAATTGGAGCGTTTTACAGACAGGTTGTTGTAAAACGTATTATTGCAGAAATAAATCAACAAGAAAATAAAAGACAGGTAATTTTACAGGAAGCTATAGATGCGGTTCAGAAATACCCTGTTAAACCTGAAAGAGCTGAAAAAACCTTGAACACTTATTCTAAAAAGTACAATGTAAGTTTTGAGGTGAAAAATACAGATGGAGAATTAATTTTTTCTACTTCAAGTCCTGTAAAACAGGACAATATTATCATGGAACAGGGCTACGTAAAAGCATCAGGAAAATTAAGCTATATAGTATATGGACATTTTCCGGCTAAAATTAATAATATAGATGGAAGTTTAGGGCAGAAGCGAGTAAGAATAGTAATAACTTTAGTAATTTTTACTTTTGGTGCGCTGACACTTTACCTTGTATATAGAATTTTAGCTAATCCTTTAAAAAAGTTAAGCAAGGCAATTAATAATATGAACTATGGAAATACAATAATTAAAATACCGTACTACAGTGAGGATGAATTTGGACTTTTGTGCAGAAATTTTGAAGACATGGGGATAAGATTGAAAAATTCTGAAGATAGTCAGATGGAGCTTGTGCAGGCTATATCTCATGATATAAAAACACCACTTACATCTATTATAGGTTATTCGAAAAGATTAGTTGAAAACAAAGTAGAAGAAGTAAAGAAAGAAGAATACTATAATACTATATTTAGAAAAGCAAATGATTTGAAAAATATAGTTGAAGAGTTAGAGGATTATGGAAACATTAATCAAGATAGCAAGTATAATAAAGTGAAGACAGGCTTTAAGGAGTACGTTGGATATATACAAGAAGAGATAAAACAAGAAATAGAGCATGATGTAAGTACTTTAACTTATATAAATGACTTAGATAATAATGTTATTGTTAATATAGATAAAGTAAAATTAAAAAGAGTTTTTTGGAATATTGTTCAAAATTCCTTAAAGTATTGTGATTATAAATGCAATATTGATATAAGCTGCAAATTAACTAATAATAAAGTTTTAGTACAAATAAGTGATAATGGAATGGGTGTACCTAAGGAACAGATAAATAGAATATTTGATAGATTTTATAGAGTTGATAGTTCAAGATCTAGGGAAAAGGGAGGAACAGGACTAGGCCTTGCAATTTGCAAGGATATTATAAATAAGCATGAAGGTGAAATAGGGGGTTTTAATAAAGAGGAAGGCGGACTATGCATATGGTTTACAATTCCTATATGCTCATAGTAGTTTATACAGTCCTATTTAAGCTTAGCAAAACAAATAAATTTGTGGTATAATTTTACTAATATATTATATATGTAATTAATGAATGATTTTTTAAATTTGGTTAGGGGGAATTTATTTAATGGAAAGCGAGCCTGATAGTATTTTGCTTCAAGTTCTTTTTATTTTTGTTTTAGTTTTAATCAATGCATTTTTTGCAGCTAGTGAAATAGCTGTAATATCACTAAATAAAACAAAGATAAATTATATGTCTAATGAAGGAAACAAAAAAGCAAAATTACTAATCAAACTCTTAGAAGAGCCATGTAAATTTTTAGCAACTATTCAAGTTGGAATAACTTTGGCGGGATTTTTGGCCAGTGCTTCTGCAGCAGTAGGTATTTCACAATATGTTTCAAAGTTTATAAATAGGATTGGAATTTCGTTTATAGCTGGAGCAAGTGATGAAATTTCTTTAATTCTTGTTACTGTTATACTATCTTTTTTTACCTTAGTTTTAGGAGAGCTTTTACCTAAAAGAATAGCGCTGCAAAATTCTGAAAGTATAGCTATGTTTGTAGCTCGGCCTATACTGATTATTTCCAAGATAACTCTTCCGTTTGTTAAAGTACTGACAGCATCTACTAACTTTTTTGGGCGAATTTTTAATGTGAAAGCTGAAGACACGGAAGAGGAAGTAACAGAAGAAGAAATAAGAATGATGATTGATGTGGGGGAAGAAAACGGAGTTCTTAACGAAACAGAGAAAGAAATGATTGATGGAATATTTGAATTTGATAACACTTTAGCCAAAGAGATAATGACTCCGAGAACTAATGTATTTACTTTAGATATAGAGACTTCAGTAAAAGAGATAATTGATAAGGTTTTAGAAGAGCAGTATTCAAGGATACCAGTATATGAAGAAGAAACAGACAATATTATCGGTATTCTTTTCATGAAAGATTTATTTATAGCTGTAACTAAAACTAAACCCGAAGAAATATGCATAAGAGATTTACTTAGACAAGCATATTTTGTTCCTGAAACAAAAAATATTGATATATTATTTAGAGAACTTCAAAAGAGTAAAAATCATATGGCAATCTTAATAGATGAGTATGGTGGATTTTCAGGCATAGTAACCATAGAGGATTTAATTGAAGAGGTCATGGGAAATATATTTGATGAATATGATGAGGATTATGAATCAAGTGAATATATTCAGAAGATGGATAATTCAACTTATATGGTAAGTGGTATGGTTGGTATTGATGAAATAAACGAAAAGCTTAATATTAATCTTCCATCAGAACATTTTGATACTGTGGGCGGATTTGTTATTGATCTTTTAGGCAGCATACCTAAGGAGAATGAAGAACCTGTAGTTGAATATGAAAATTTAGTTATCAAAGTTGAAAAGATAAATGAAAAAAGAATAGAATTATTGAAAATTTGTATGCAGTGACAAAAAGGAAGTCTTAATTTAGACTTCCTTTTTATATTGCTTTTATTTTATGATTGAATCTTTTGCAGAATTCAATATGACAGCATAGAGTATACACATAATCAGAAATCCTATAACTTTGCTTGTAACATGGGGAATCCCATACTTCTATAAACTCACTCAGTTAAATCTTAGAGTTCCGGTTCATAGAATGAAACGCCCATCCACGGTAATAATCTCTAAAATGGATTGTCAAGTGCAATTTATTTTAACATTAAACTTAAACTATGTTAAGTTTAATTAACATTGAGATAATACTGAGTTAATGTTGAATAGTTAAAATAGAAAATGTAGAAACTAAACAGGAGAAATTGATTGGAGGTTTTAATAAATGAAATCAAGAAGTTTTAAAACTATGATTGCAGGTTTAGCAATAGCCGTAGTAGCAGGTACATTTGCAGGCTGCGGAAATAAGACAGAACAAGGTGGTAATACAGCACCATCTAACAAGAATGTAACAGGAAGCATAACAGCATCAGGATCAACAGCACTTCAGCCTTTAGCTGAGCAGGTATCAAAACAGTTTGCAGATGCTAATCCAGGAGCTACAGTTAATGTACAAGGTGGAGGAAGCGGAACAGGTTTAACTCAGGTTTTACAGGGAAATGTTGAAATCGGAAATTCTGATATATTTGCAGAAGAAAAATTAAAGCCAGAAGAAGCAAAGACTTTAGTTGATCATAAAGTAGCAGTTGTAGGATTTGCAGTAGTAGTAAACAATAAGGTGAAGGTTGACAACCTAAGCAAAGCGGACTTAATTAAAATATTCACAGGACAAGTTACAAACTGGAAAGAAGTTGGCGGAGACGACATGAAAATCCAGCTTATCAACAGACCTAAGTCTTCTGGAACAAGAGCTACATTTAAGAAATACGCTTTAGATGGAAAAGATGAAGCTGAAGGTAAAGCACTTCAAGAAGATTCTAGCGGAGCAGTAAAAAATGCTATCCAAACTACAGATGGAGCTATAGGATATTTAGCATTATCATATTTATCTGCTGATGTTAGAAAAGATATCAAAGTATTAAAGCTTGATAATGTTGAAGTAAATAAAGATAACATAACTTCAGGAAAATATCCAATTTGGTCTTATGAACATATGTATACAAAAGGTGAACCAAAGGATCTTACTAAAGCATTCTTAGATTATATGGTTAGCAGTGAAGCAAAACCATTAGTAGACAAATTAAATTATATTCCAATATCAGACATGAAGGTTTCAAGATAGTTCCCCCGACTGGCTGCAAATGCATCCAGTCTTTCTGTCCGTATTAAATAAATATTGAGGTAGGGATTATGGAGAAAAAGAGTTTAGTAAAAAGAATTAAAAATGAATATTTAGGACGAACTTTCGCAACTTTATGCGGAATGTTAATAATTGTACTTACATTGGCTATAATATTTTTTGTTGCTTCAAAAGGTTTGAATATTTTTGTTAAGGATAAGTATTCTTTGGTTAAATTTTTGTTTTCAGGAAATTGGAAACCAGATTTAACAGCAGAAAAAGGCGGTGCTCAATTTGGTACCTTGATTTTTATGCTTGGATCAGTTTTTGTCTCCATAGGTGCAGTTATTATTAGTGCTCCTATTGGTGTAGCCTTAGCAATATTTATGAATCAGATTTCACCTAAACTTGGAGAAAAGATTCTGCAGCCGGCTATGGAGATATTTGTTGGGATACCATCCGTTGTTTATGGTTGGGTAGGAATAACAGTATTAGTTCCTTTTATCAAGAGAAACTTTGGTGGTTTAGGTTTTAGCTTGCTTGCAGGAATACTAGTGCTTAGCATTATGATACTTCCAACAATTACAAGCATATCATCAGATGCCATAAGGACAATTCCAAGAGACTATATAGAAGCTTCCTATGGTCTTGGAGCTACAAGATGGCAAACTATAAGCAGAGTTATTGTTCCTGCTTCAAAAAGTGGAATATTAACAGGAGTAGTACTTGGAATAGCCAGGGCATTTGGAGAAGCTTTGGCTGTGCAAATGGTTATAGGAAACTCTATAAGTCTAGTAAGTAGCCTGACTGATACTACATCAACTTTAACAAGCATACTTACAATGGATATGGCTAATACAGTATCAGGAACAGCTTGGAATGATGCACTTTGGGCTATGGCCTTCCTGCTTTTAATTATTTCCTTTGTGTTTATTATAATAATAAGAAGAATTGGAAGAAGAGGTGAAGTATAATGAATGCAAAAGTAAAGGATAAAATCGCTACAGTTATTTTATATATTATATCTTCACTTGTAATATTATTGTTAGTAATGTTTGTTGGATATATTATATACAATGGAAGATTTTCCTTAAAGCCTAGCTTTTTATTTGGAGAGCCTAAGTTTGCTGAAGCAGGAGGAGGAATTGGCCGTCAGCTTTTCAATTCCTTTTATCTTTTAATTATAGCAATGCTTATAACGATTCCCTTGGGATTAGGGGCAGGCATATATTTAGCAGAATATGCTAAAGAAGGTAAGCTTTTAAATATTATTAGGCTTTGTATAGAAACTATGGCATCTCTTCCGTCAATTGTAGTTGGTTTATTTGGTCTTTTAGTCTTTGTGCGATTAACAGGAGGATACAATATCCTTTCTGGAGCACTAGCAATAACCATATTAAATCTTCCTTCACTAACAAGAGTAAGTGAAAATGCAATCAAGGCTGCAGCAAAAGTTGTAAAGGAAGCAAGCCTTGGGCTTGGAGCTACTCAATGGCAGACTATAAGAAAAGTCATAATTCCATCTGCAATACCGCAAATACTAACAGGTATAATACTTGCAGCGGGAAGAATATTTGGAGAAGCAGCTGCACTTTTATACACTGCAGGAATGAGTGCTTCAAAACTTAATTTTTCTAACGTAAGCTTAACTAATAAAACTTCACCATTCAGCCTTTTTAGGCCATCAGAAACTTTAGCAGTTTATATATGGAAACTAAATTCAGAAGGTATGGTTCCGGATGCGGCTAAGATAGCTGGTGGAGCAGCTGCAGTACTTGTAATAATGGTATTATTATTTAATGTTTTAGCAAGACTATTAGGTAAATGGATATACAACATGTATACAGGAACAAAATAGGGGGAAGTCAGATGAGTATAATTGAAACAAAAAATCTTAATTTATATTATGGAAATACCCATGCACTAAAAAATATAAATCTTAATATACAGGAGAATGCTGTTACAGCGCTTATAGGACCTTCAGGCTGTGGTAAGTCTACCTTCTTAAGAACTTTAAACAGGATGAATGATTTAATTGACAGCGTGAAGATTGAAGGAGAAGTTATCTACGAAGGAAAAAATATATATACTGATTATGATGTTATTGAACTTAGAAAGAAAATAGGAATGGTTTTTCAAAGGCCAAATCCATTTCCAATGTCTATATATGATAATATAGCCTATGGCCCAAGAATACATGGTATAACTAACAAAGGAAAGCTGGATGAAATAGTAGAAAGAAGCTTAAAAGGAGCTGCTCTTTGGGAAGAAGTAAAGGATAGGATTAAAAAGAGTGCATTGGGGCTTTCAGGTGGCCAACAGCAAAGATTGTGTATTGCAAGGGTTCTTGCTGTGGAGCCAAACGTACTTTTAATGGATGAACCAACCTCAGCACTTGATCCAATTTCTACAGGAAAAGTTGAAGAGCTTATGGATGAATTAAAAAAGAAGTATACTGTTGTTATAGTAACTCATAACATGCAGCAGGCAGGAAGAATATCAGATCATACAGCATTTTTCCTAACAGGTGAAGTTGTAGAATTTAATAAGACAGAAGATATTTTCTACAAACCTAGAGATAAAAGAACAGAAGACTATATAACAGGAAGATTTGGCTAACAGATGTATTGCAATTGTTTACAAAATCAATATAATATATAACATATCAATGAATAATAAAGAGGTGAGCGGTTAATGACTAGAAACTCCTTTGATACAAACTTGCATGAGCTGCATAACGATATTTTGAGAATGGGAAGTGTTGTAGAAAAACAGATATATCAATGCATAGATGCTCTGGTTAATCAAAATTGCGATCTAGCTGAAAAAATAATAAAAAATGATGATATAGTCGACGATTTCCAAAAGGAAATAGAAAGTAAATGTATAAAATTAATTGCTACACAGCAGCCTTTAGCTCAGGATTTAAGAAATATATTTACTACTATAAAGTTAGTAACAGACCTTGAGAGAATGGCAGACTATGCTGTAGATATAGCAAAGATTACCAAACGGCTTAAAGGTGAAAAATATATTAAGCAGCTTGTAGATATACCAAGAATGGCTGAAATAGTTAAAGAAATGATAAAGCAGGCTCTTGATGCCTATGTTGAAGGAAATGTTGAGAAAGCTTATGAAACCTGCAAAATGGATGATCAAATTGATGCTTTATACAAACAAGTTTTCAAAGAATTGCTCCAAATTATGATGAAAGATCCATCTACTATAAATCAGGCAACTCAATTTTTATTTATATGTAAGTTTCTTGAAAGAGCTGCAGACCATACAACTAATATTTGTGAATGGACTATTTATCTTGTAACTGGGGAACATGTTGATTTAAATGAATAATAGCTTTGTTAGCTATAGAATATAAAAACACCGTTAAGATTGCGGTGTTTTTATACTTCAAGAATTTAAGTAATATGGAAACTAAGTATAAATGTTTTTAAGTAGAGCTACTTTTAAGGTGCATTAAAGCAATCCATATATGTTATAATTTACTTAATAGTTAGTTCTTGCAGGAGGCGTATCAGATGTCAAAATATAAAATTTTAGCCGTTGATGACGAAGAGCATATACAAGAGCTTATTAAATTTAATTTAGAAAATAATGATTATAAAGTTACATGCTGTGGTAATGGGGTTGAAGCTTTAAAAATTGCAAAAGAGGAAAAATTTGATTTAGTATTATTGGATGTAATGCTTCCAGGCATTGATGGTTTTGATGTGTGCAAAGAAATTAGAAAAGACAACAATATATCAAGTTTGCCTATAATTATGATAACAGCTAAAAGTGAAGAATTGGATAAAATATTAGGACTTGAATTAGGAGCCGATGATTACATTATAAAACCATTTTCTATAAGAGAACTTTTAGCAAGAGTTAAAGCTATACTTAGAAGAACTGCAGTGCAGACCATAGATAAGTCATATAAGTTTGATAATATTCTTCTTGATTTCGAAAAGCATGAAGTAATAAAGGATAATAAAAGAGTTGATTTGACTTTAAAGGAATTCGAAGTGATGGAGATACTTGTAAAGAATAAAGGCCGGGTAATAACCAGGGACTTCCTGCTGGATAAGGTATGGGGATACGAGTATATCGGAGAAACAAGAACTGTTGATGTTCATATTAGGCATTTAAGGCAGAAGCTTGAAGAAGATGATAAAAATCCAAGATATATAGAAACAATTCGAGGCGTTGGATATAGATTCAATTTTGGTGAATAACTATGAGAAAAAGATTAATAAAATTTATCCTGAGTATACTCATAGCAAGTGTTTTGGTATTAACCTTATTCTTTATAGGAATTATAAATAATCAATATAATCAAAATATAATACGTAATTTGAAGGAAAATAATCAATTTATAATAAGCTTACTGCAAACAAATAATGTGGCAGATAAGGATATGCTTTTTAAAAATAACTTAAATAAATTCGAATTTAGGGTCACATACATAGATAAGTCTGGAAAAGTAATTTTTGATTCTATTGCTGACAGCGAAACAATGGATAATCATAACGGCAGACCCGAAGTTATTGAAGCTAGAGAAAAAGGTACAGGTTCTAGTTTAAGACTTAGCAAAACAATCAATAAAAATATGTTATATGTAGCATCAACATTTGGAGATGGATATATTATTAGAAGTTCAATGCCTGTTGATGTTATTAATAGTTTTGAAAGAAAGTATATACAATATTATATTATTACTTTAATTTGTGTGCTGATAGCAGCTTCCATAATTTCATTAAGACTTTCTCATATTTTGGTTAATCCTATTAATGAGCTTCATCATGTTACGTCTAGAGTAGCAAATGGTGAACTTTTTGAACGAGTTAAAACCTTAGATAATACTGAGATTGGAGATTTAGGTAGGGCTTTTAACAATATGGCTGATAAGCTTCAATTAACGTTAAAAGAGGTTACAAACAGACAGAATAGATTAGAGTCAATATTAAGGAGTATGGATAGTGGTGTTATAGCTGTAGATACAAACTATAAGATAATAATGATAAATCCATATGCCAAAGAGATATTTGGTATAAAAACAGATATAATAGGTAAAAATCTCCTAGATATAATTAGAGATTTTGAGCTGGAAAATGTATTTAAAAATACCTCTGAGGATTATAGTGAAATAAAACTACTCTGGCCTAAAGAAAGAGATTTAAGAGTAAGAACAGCTGACATTATTGGTGATAATGAAATAATCGGTAAGGTAGCTGTTGTGCAGGATATTACAGATATAAAGAGGCTGGAAAACATGAGATCGGAATTTGTTGCTAATGTATCTCATGAATTAAAAACACCGCTGACATCAATTAAAGGCTTCGCAGAAACCTTAAGGTATGTGGAGGATAAAGAAAAAAGAGAAAAGTTTTTGGATATTATCGATGATGAAGCCGACAGACTAACAAGGTTAATTAACGATATTTTGATATTATCCCATATAGAACAGCACAGAGAAGGCAAACATGAAAATATCAATGCTGCTGAGACAATAGCAGAGGTTTATAATTTAATGAAGAATACAGCTGAAAATAAAAATGTTAAAATAACTGTTGCTGGAACTACTCAATGTATTATCAAAGGAGACAAGGACAGATTTATGCAAATGCTAATTAACCTGGTGGATAATGCTATAAAATATTCTGAATCGGGAGCCAGCGTGTTTATTAGTACCCAAGTATCAAAGGGGAACTTTGTTTTAACTGTAGAGGATACTGGGGTTGGAATGTATAAAGAACATTTGGATAGAATCTTTGAAAGGTTCTATAGAGTTGATAAGGCAAGATCACGTGCACAAGGAGGAACAGGACTAGGATTAGCAATAGTAAAACATATTGTTTTAAGTTTCAGTGGTACTATAAATGTAGAAAGTGAGCTTAGCAAGGGTACTAAGTTCATAATTACAATACCAATAACAGAATAGAGAAAATTAGAAAAAAACCTGACGAGTAAAAACTTGTCAGGTTTTTTTGATGGAAAAATTATAATTTGAACTCTTCCCAATTCCAGTAATAATTTTTTAGAATTTCATCGGAAAACTTATTTCCTTCTAGCATTTCAGGACTTATATATATATATGATTACCATCTGTAATAAACTTTTGTATATTATGCACTATTAATTTAAGAAGTTCAACTATTTTTATATTTATAATCATTCCTTTCGCTTCGCTCAAGGCACAAAACGGAATGAAATGTGCCTTCGATTGAATTTTGTTTTTAAATCAAGTCTATAATCAAGCCATAGGGATACCAGTAAACTACAAATCACGGGGAGGTGAGTGGGCTGCTTCACTTTTGAAGTAACCGCATATTTATATGTGAAGATTGTCTTTTCAAGCACAAATAAGTGTGCCAGTGAGCACGTAACCTTATCTTTGTTTAAACATTCTCGTTTAATGCTGGACAATCAGTCAATGCTGCCTATCCCTGTAATTCAAAGAACCTATCGGTTCAGAAAGGGGTTCTCAATGGCTTTAAAAATCGTGTATCAAATCTGTTGTGGAATTGACGTCCACAAAACCTTTGTGGTTGCTTGTATTGCATCCACTAATCCAAGCGGTATTACCGTCTACAAAAGCCATCGCTTTTCTACCTATACACAAGGTTTACGAGAGCTATTACAGTGGCTTAAATACAATAACTGCCAAGATGTATGCATGGAATCTACCGGGAAGTATTGGATTCCCGTGTTTAATATACTAGAGAACTCATGCAACATCGTACTTGCACATCCCAAATATGTTAAGGCTATCCGTGGTAAAAAAACTGACAAGAAAGATGCGAAATGGATTGCTGACCTGTTTAAGCATGATCTTGTTGCCAGTAGCTTTATGCCTCCTGCTGACATTAGACAGCTCCGTGACTTAATGCGCTATCGCTTTAAGCTTACATGCTTTATGGCTAGTGAGAAGAACAGACTCCAAAATTGTCTCACAGTTTCTAACATACAGTTAGGAAACGTTGTTTCAGACACCTTCGGTAAAAGTTCTCAGAAGATACTTGATAAGATTCTGGAAAATCCTCTTGATACTTCTTTTGATATTAAACCTTTGATTCACAGTTCTATGGAGAAGAAACTCTCCGAATTAGAACTCGCTGTTGATGGTTATATAACACCAGAACAAGCTGGTAAATTAAAGATTATCAAAAGACATTTTGAGGATTTAGAATCCCGGAAAGCAGAGCTAGAAAAACTGATTCTTGCGCTCGCCAGTCCATATCAACAAGAACTCGACCTAATTCTAACCGCTCCATCATTTAAAAACATCTTCTCTGCAATTACTGTTATTGCAGAAATAGGTGTGAACATGGAGGCTTTCCCTTCGGCGAAACACTTATGTTCATGGGCTGGACTAACTCCAACTAACAATGAAAGTGCAGGGAAGAAAAAATCTGTCCGGGTTTCCAAAGCAGGATGTTATATCAAGCCACTTTTAGTACAATGTGCTACGGCCGTAGTCAAAAGCGAAAAACATCCCGAAATTCGTAACCGCTATCTCCGTATCAAAAAGCGTCGCGGCCACAAGAAGGCAATCATTGCTATAGCAAGAATGCTTCTAACAGCATTATACAACATGTTAAAGAAGAAAGAACCATATAATGCTGAATTATATAAAAAATCTGATGTTTTTCCTGTTGAACGTGAGATAACGGTAGAGCAAGCTATATTACTAGCTCAGCACCAAGGCTATAAAATCAAGTCAGCTACTTAGCCTTAACATTCAATTCTATAATTAATTTTTAAAAAGTCACCCTACGGATGGCTTATTTGCTATGTCCTTTTACTCTAGTTGTAGTTCATACTTTTAATTTCAACCTTATCACCTCATTATCCATTTTATTGGATGAACTTTAAATCCGCTTTAATAATAGGTTACTGATTTGTTAAAGAATATCTTAGGGACGATTATCAAAGATTAGAGCTATTATAAAGTTAACTTTATTAACCTTATCTTAATCCTGTTATAAAGTTAAATTAATAATTAAACCATATACTTATTATTGAAAGAGTTAATAATTAAACCACAAATATTAAAGGAAAAGCAAAGGAGTGTTAAAGAAAAGTGGAATCTCTAAATATATGCATCGATATTGACGGAACTATAACAGACCCATATTACTGGGTAGATATTGCAAATAAGTACTTTAATAAAAATGTAACTGAAGAACAAGTAACTGAGTATTATGTTCATAAAATTTTAGGAATAGAAAGAAATGAATATGAGGACTTTTATGCTAAAAACAAGTATATAATTCATTCCAATGAAAAAATGAGAGAGGATGCTGTTCCTGTTATTCAAACACTTAGTCTACTTCATAATATATATTTCGTTACTGCAAGAGATAGCGAATTAGAAATGTTAACACATTTATATTTAAAGAAAAAAATAAAGCTGATTAAAAGAATAAACCAACCTTATTTTAAAAGGGGAGAAATTTTTATATAACTCTGCTGTACTGTTTGGTTGCATTTTCTATATTCCATTTATGAGTTCATTGCTGGGAATAACCTCCTTAAACATGATGGATTGGGCGTTATTATCAGGGCTGAATAGTCTAGGATTCAGCATAAAAATATTAAAAATATTAAAAATACAAAACCTATTAAAGCGAGCCTCAATGAATTTCAAAGCAGAAATATCTTTTTTAATATTAATAATATTAAAGGGAGAGATAATTATGTCAATTCTTGAAGGAGCAATATATACTGCATTAGGTACAGTGGTAACAGGTGTTGGTGCAGCCATGGTGGCTATGGAAACAGCACCTATGATAGCCGCAGGTGAAGTTGGTTTTGGAGCAGCTCATATAGTGCTCGGAGCTATCGACTTGATTGAGCATAAGAAACATCATAAAACTACGAGAAAAAGTATAAGCAAGTAAAAAATTTGCGAGGTTTTTCACCACATAATTATAATTTATATTGTTCCCAATTTGAAAAATGATTTTTAAAAAGTTCATCTGCAGCCTTGTTTCCTTCTATCTTTTCATGATTTATATATCTGATTGCCTTCTATAAGTAAGCGGTAAATAACTCATCACATTGACAGTTATTTACTGCTTTTTTTAGTGCTGTTTTAGATTATGTGTTGCAATATTTTATCCATGACAAAAAGTCTTTCAAAATAAGCTTTGAAAGTTTTAGTCTTTTTTATACCTTTTGAAGGATTACAGTCCGTTAGGCTTTTTTCTATTACAAAAAACTTATAACCATAGGGCTTACCAAGCTTTAATGCTACATCAAAATTTCTTTTAAGCATTGATATAGGCTAAGTTAAAAGGGCGCAAAAACTCTTGTAAACTGTCTGTAAAAATGTTTCTAATTTTAGGTTTTGCATCCTTTATGTAAACTCGTTTATATATAACTACCACTTTGTTTTTATTAACAATAGCTTAACTTTTTCTTAATGCCGATTTATCAACGCACATATATACTTGAATTATAAAAGTTCTGTAACTGCATTAAAAAGGTGCTATTTACACTTGTCTATAGTCATATAACAAGGAGGCAGATTATTATGAGTGAAGAAGAAATGAAACTGTATGAGGTGTTATTTCCAAACGACAATGATCCATTTTATATAAATTATGGATATTTTACTGGAGGTAATCTGAGAAAGTTGTCAATTCTTAAATCCAAAATTAATAATATCTGTATAAGTCCGATATTAATAGAAGATGAGGTAAATGAAGGTTCATTCTTTATAAGAATAGAGCAGAAGGATGTAGAGTTATTTGTAAATGAAATTAAGTCATTAAAATTTAAAGAGAAAAAAATACCCCAAAAGTGTATAAACGAAGTACGAGCCCTATTTGGTGATAATTAGCCTAAACTGTCATTATAAACATTTTAATGTAATGACAGTTTATTTTTATCTATTTAAACACTTACAGCGCCTTGTATTTTACACGGTTTGGAGTTTGTATTTTTACATTCTTAATTATATCGGATACTGCGCTTGCAATATACTCTTCAGCTTCCACAAAAGAAACATTACTAAATACCTTTTTATGTTCAAAATTATCATTAAGCAAATCTAGAATATTATTGTCCAAATAAACTGTTATTTGCTCTTCGCCTACAGTAAACAAGATAGGGATAGTTAGTTTTAATTTCATAAATTCAATTAAGAACCCATACTCCGAATTATTAAAGTAGGGCTTTATTAGACCATCTATATGCTTTAATCTTTTATCTATTCGTAATAATCTTAGTATGCTGTCAGCTATTATTAAATTATCAGTTTTATGCAGCATAAATTTTATACCTCGCTATGCATAATGGATTCATTGATATATATCATATATCAATTGTGAAATAAAATAATTAAGCTTGGGTTAATTTTATGTAAATTAGCATTTGCAGGTTTAATCAAATTTAGAGTTCATTTAGATTAATTAACTTAGGTTTAACAATTATTTATAATTAATATAATCTATAATTGCTATATTTAGACTTGAGTCACAGTATTTAGACTCGAGTCACAGTATTTAGACTCTCATAGTTAATGAGGTGATAGTAATGGAGAATAAAATTTTAGAAATTGATGACGAATTATTAGAGTTAAAAAGAATACTTGAGAAAAAGGAAATAACAACAGTATTTCAGCCAATAGTTTCATTGAAGGATGGCAATGTTATTGGCTATGAAAGCTTAAGTAGAGGTCCTGTCGATTCAATTCTTCATAATCCTGACAAGCTATTTAAGGCTGCTGAAGATTATAATATGCTTTGGGACTTGGAGTTGCTTTGCAGGGTTAAAGCTATTGAGAGAGCAAGAAATATAAAAAGCGATAAGTTTCTGTTTATTAATGTTGATCCGCATATATTGAAGGATGAAAAATTTAAGCGAGGATTTACTAAAGAGTTTCTTGCAAAACATAATATGTCTCCTGAGACAATCATATTTGAGATTACAGAAAAAACCTGCGTAGAAGACTACAAAACCTTTAAGGCAGCATTAAAAAATTATGTGGATCAAGGATATAAAATAGCTATAGATGATACGGGTTCGGGGTACTCGGGCTTAAAGATGCTTTCTGAGACTAAACCTCACTATGTAAAGATCGATATGGATTTAATTAGAGATATTGATATGGATCATTTTAAACAGTCTCTTATAAAATCCTTTGTAACCTTGGCTGAGGTAACGCAAATGAAGCTTATTGCTGAAGGAATTGAAACAAAAGATGAACTCATGACACTAATAAATCTAGGCGTACATGCAGGACAGGGTTTTTTTCTGCAAAGGCCTGCTAATACATTTGTAGATATATCAAAAGCTGTTATAACATTAATTACAGACCATAATAGATCCTTTGAAAATAGATTAATTGGCGGCTGCAGAAGTCATATAGGCCAAATAGCAAGAAAAGATATGACCTTTCAATTTGATGTTTCTTGTAATAAAATTAAATCTTATTTTGAAAAAAATTCTGTAATGGGTGCCTGCATAGTTAAAGATGAATATCCAATAGGTTTAATTATGGAAAATAAATTAAACTCAGCATTAGCAACTCCATATGGGGTAGCGGTGTTTTCAAAAAGACCTGTTTCCTTGGTTATGGATGAAACCCCTCTGATAGTTGATTATTATTCAACAGTTACTGAAGTTTCAAAGGCTGCAATGGATAGAGCAAATGAAAATTTATATGATTATGTAATAGTAACAAAAGATAGTAAATACTACGGAGTCGTTACTATAAGATGTTTATTGGAATATGCTACCCAATTAGAATATAACTATGCTAAGGAGCTAAATCCGCTTACGGGTTTGCCGGGAAACTTGATAATTGATTCATATTTAAAGGATATTAATAGTAAATGCTGTGAATTTTGTGTACTTTACCTTGACTTGAATAATTTTAAGGCATACAACGATACTTATGGATTTGATAATGGAGACAAAATCTTAAGATTTACGGGAGAATTAATACAAAGGGCCGTTAAGGCAGAATCAACATTTAGTAATTTTGTAGGTCATATTGGCGGAGATGATTTTATATGTGTAATACAAAGTGATTTACATAAGTGCAGTGATATATGCGAAAAAATTATCAATGCTTTTGACATTGGCATAAATGACTTTTTTAACGAAAAAGATAAAATAAACGGGTTTATTGTGTCAGTGGATAGAAAAGGAAATTTTGACAGATTTGAATTAACTTCTATTTCTATTGCAGGTATATACAAGAGTTTGCACCAGTTTTCTAGTATTGATGAATTAATTAAAGAAATAAGTACTATTAAAAAGGATGTGAAAAAAATGAAAGGCAGCAGTTATTTAATAAAATCATACTGATATTTATACAATTAAGTTTTTACTGCTGAATTTTATTTATCATTGCACTTAATTGAAAAATTTTTAGGAAATAAAATATATAATTAGTACCGACTAATAAAAAGAGGTGAAAGATTTATGACTAGATACTCTTTTGATACTAACTTACATGAGCTTAATAATGAACTTCTAAGAATGGGAAGTGTTTTTGAAAAACAGATATATCACTGTATAGAAGCTTTAGCTAATCAGGATTGTAAATTGGCAGATCAAATAATAAAAAATGATGATATAGTTGTCGTACACTGTAAATCAAGCAACTCAATTTCTATTTATATGTAGGTTTTTGGAAAGAGCTGCTGATCATACAACTAATGTGAATGGACTATTTATCTTTTAACCGGGGAACATGTTGATTTAAATGAATAATAATGTATACTATTGCAAGATACAAAATGAATAAAATATAAAATCTCCTGCGGCTAATTATTGCAGGAGATTTTATATTTTAAACCAATTGAATTTTTAGTACTAATCTATTAAACTATCAAACCCAACTCCTTTACCCCAAACAGATATAACTGGCAAAACATCAACAAAAGCATCTTGATCTACTTGTGATATATATCTTTTAATTAACATAGATTCTCTTGGTGAACAAATAGTTAATAATTTCAATCTTGCTAAATTTTTATAACCACCTTTTACTTCATAACTGGTAACCCCTCGTTTAATAGTGTGAATTATATAATCGGTAATATCTTTATGATTACTACTTATAATTTCAAGTTTTACTTTTTTAGAACCAAAACCAAAGACTACTGAGTCAATAACTATTACAACAATAATTTGGGATATAATAGCGTAAAGAGCAATATTTAAATTATAAATTATAGCTGATGATACAATGATTGCTCCATCAATGCACAGTAAAATTTCACTTACGCTTACAAAAGTGAAAATTTTATGATGAAGCACTTTAGCAATAGTATCAGTACCTCCCATTGAAAATCCTCTCTTTAGTACAAGACCTGAACCAATACCACATATAAGTCCAAAGTAAACTGAAGCAAGCATCATATCATTTTTAATAAAACAGAATTGAAAGCTTTGAAAAACAATTAATAAAAATGGAAATATTATAGACAATGTAATTATTTTTATTCCTTCTCTTTTACCCATAGATATCCAGGCAGTTAATAGTACTAATAAAGATAATACATAATAGATATAAGTATATCTAATATGAATCAATTTTTCTAATATTATTGATATGCCGGTTATCCCACCTGTAATTAATCCATTGGGTTTTAAAATAGAAGTAATTGCAAATGCAATTAACGCTGAGCCCAAAGATACAAATAAACAATCTAGTAAAAGTTTGTTAAATTCAGTTGTTTTCAAAATGACACCTTCCTTATAAGTTAATCAATATATAGTATAATAAATAAATTTCTTGTTATATAGATAACTTATATTAAGTATAAGTTAAGTTTATATATCAAAGAAATGTGATAGTTTATAAATAAACTATTTACAAAGTGATGTTTGATTGATCGGTTAGTGTTAATTTTATAAAGTTGTAAACTTAACTGAAAAATAACATGAATTTATCATTGATTTAAAGTGGTTTTGGTAATATAAACATGTGTTGGTTAATATTCGAATAATAGTTTTATGAAGGAGTGCACAAACATATGAAGTTATTTTTTAAAAGAAAGTTGACACTTAAAATTAAAGGTAAGCTAATGATTGCCTACATATCTATATTATTTATTTTTAGTATTACAATTTTTTTAGTTGCAAACATGCAGGTAAAACAATTGGCTAATGACAATCAAATACAACAGCTAAATGTTGCCTCAAAAACAGGAATATCCTTTCTTAATCAAGCGTTTACTGGTGATTTTACGTTAACGAATGGAAAACTTTATAGAGGAGATATTCCGCTTGAAACAGATACCATTATAGTAGATAAGATTTCTAAAGAAACAGGCGCTGCCACAGGAATTTTTAATGGTGAAAAAAATGTATCTTCTAGTATTAAAGATAAAAAAGGTAGCAGAATTTCAAACATAAAAATATCAGATGCAGTAAAAAAGCAAGTATTGGAACTGGGAAAGGAATACGTTACCGATATATCTATAGATAACAATCAATACAAAGCTAAATTTACACCAATAAGTGATGGAAACGGAAAAAAAGTTGGTATGTGGTTTACTGGAGTTGATCAAAGCAGCAGTAAAAAAGCTATATTAAAAGTTAATATAATAATAGGTATAACTACTATTGTATTTATGACAGCCGGAATAATATTTATTCAATTATTTATAAATAAACTTATTAATAATATCAGATTGGTTTCAAATAGTGTAAAACTTCTAGGAAAAGGTAATTTAAACATAGAATGTATTGTAAAAACAAAGGATGAAATAAGTGATATAGCAGATAGTGTTAATCTCACAATAAAAAATATAAGAGGTTTATTAGTAAATATAACTAATATGATTGAAACTCTTGATATAACATCAAATAGTATTTCCTCAACTTCAGAGCAGCTTGGTTTATCTAGTGGAGAAATATCAAATTCAGTTTCTAATGTATCTTTAGGAGCAGAACAACAAATAAATGACATTAAGGATTGTGAAAATATAATAAATATATTAATAGAAAAAATTAGTGAAATGAAGAAACAGATTAAGAATGCAGTAGCTAATACGGACTTAATGAAGAAAAGTAATGAGTCAGGATTAAAATCCCTGAAAGACTTAAAAATTAAAATTAGTGACAATGCAGAACATACAATGATAGTTGCCGACGGCATAGACAAGCTATATCATAGCTCAAACTCAATAAAGGATATAACTAATACTATTAAATCAATAGCAGATAAAACAAATTTATTAGCCTTAAATGCTTCAATAGAAGCAGCAAGAGCTGGTGAAGCAGGATTAGGATTTACGGTAGTTGCAGATGAAGTTAGAAAACTGGCAGAACAGTCAAAAACAGCCACAGAAAATATAAATTTATTGGTGGAAGAAACAATTGATATTATTTTAAAAACGCAAAAAAATATGGAAGAAAGTAAAAAGCTTGTTTATCTTTCTGAAGGTTCTATGAAAGAAACAGAAACTGCATTTAATCAGATTGAAAATTCTGCAGATATATTAATTGAGGAAGTAATAATGCTAAAAGACAATCTTAATAAAGTTAAACAGGTAGAGGAGCAGGTTGTTACAGCAATTAATCATATTAGTGACATTACGGAAGAAGCATTCAGTATTACTAAAGAGGTGAATGCTTCTACTGAAGAGCAGGCTGCTGCTATTCAACACATTGTTAGTTCAATACAAGAACAAGGTAATATGGTTAATAAATTAACAGATTCGGTTTCTATATTTAATTTATAGCAAAGCCTATGCCTAAAAGATATTATTTTAAATATAGAAATAATATAGAAGAATAGGCAAAATTGAGTGAAAAAGAATTTCATCAGATTATGGGTTGTTCTAAGGAAACGATACAATTTAAGAAAACTTCTTAAAAGCAGGGAGATATAATAAATAGCATCAAGTATGTGTAAGCCTTCTATAGCTGGTAACTTGGGCCTTAATGGAAAAATAGAACTGACTATTAAAAATACTTTAGGAAACAGAAGTATCCGTTTCCTAAAGTATTTTTTGCTGTATAACCTCAAGAACTCCATTTTCAGTATTACTTTTTGTAATAAATCTGGCATGTTTTTTAACTTCTTCCGGTGCATTTTCCATAGCGTAGCTATGATAAGCAGAATCTAACATTTGTATATCATTAAAATAATCTCCAAAAACCATGGTTTCTTCAGGTTTTATATTAAATTTTTGCTGTAGAAACTTAATAGCAACTCCTTTATTAATATCTTTATTTATTATATCAAGCCATATTTTGCCTGAAACTGAAATTTGAAGTTTATCACCAAATAAAGGGGTAATTATATTGTTTGAGTTTTCCGCGGCATCGATAAAATCGCATATAGTAAATTTTAATATATCATCTTCAACATCATTAAGGGTTTCTACTATTTCATATTTAAGATAATAGCGCTCAACTTCAGATATAAATTTTGAATAATTTTTTTCAACGTAGGCAGATTTTTTTCCACATAGAATTATCTCACAGCCTTTAATTTGTCTTGCTACATTTAAAAGTGACTGAATTGTTTTTTTATCTAGAGTGCTGGAATATTGTTCTTCATTTTTATAAACAATATAGCTGCCATTTTCAGCTATAAATAAAATATCATCCTTAATTGGGGAGAACTTGTTTAAAAGATTGAAATATTGCCTTCCGCTGGCAGCTGAAAAAATTATATTTTTTTCTTTTAACCTTTTGGCAGTTTCAAAAAAATCTTCAGGAAGCCTATCTTTATTATCTAATAGAGTTCCATCCATGTCGCTTGCAATAAGTTTAATCATTTATAACGTCCTTTCCTATATAGATTTCAAAGTAAATCAAGAATTTAAGTTCTTCAAAAGTCTGTAAAATATCAGTGTTTTTGGTTACTTAAATAGTGATTTGCCGATTGAAACTATGAGTTGGTATGTTATTAATATGATATCATATTCTAAAGTAGTTTATAATTAAATTTGTACTATTCGTAACTTAAAGATATTAAAAATCTTTATAAGATCTTTAAAAGAAAGTGCTATAATAAATCTGATTTATAATGCTTAAGAAAAAACATAAGGAGAGAAAAACAGTGAACAGTGTTTTGATAATAGAGGATGAAGAAAGAGTTTCTGAAGTTATAGCTGCATATCTTCAAAAGGAAGGGTATACAGTATATTCTGCTTTTAGTGGGTTAGAAGGAATAGATATATTTAAATCTAATAAAATAGATCTTGTAATTTTGGATTTAATGCTTCCTGATATAACAGGAGAAGAAGTATGCAAGATATTAAGAAAAAGTTCTGATGTATATATTTTTATGCTGACTGCTAAAAGTAGTTTATCTGATAGAATAGAAGGCCTGAATATAGGTGCTGATGAGTATTTAGTAAAACCATTTAGCCCTAGAGAGCTGACAGCAAGAGTTAATGCTCTGTTCAGAAGATTAGGATCTCAGAGTAAGAAAGATATGTTTATATTTAGCGATGGAAATCTAGAAGTAGACTATGAAGGAAGAATTGTTAAGGTGGAAGGAGAAGAAGTACCTTTTACACCAAATGAGTTTGATATACTATATTTCCTTATAGTAAACAAAGGCAGAGTCTTAACAAGAGAACAGCTTATAAATAAGGTGTTTGGAGAAGACTTTGAAGGCTTTGACAGAACAATAGATGTACATATTAAAAATATACGAAAAAAAATTGAAGAGGATACTAAAAATCCTAAATATATTATAACTGTTACAAAAGTAGGCTATAAATTTGGCGGTGAAAAATAAATGCAGACTATTAGAAGAAGATTAAGTATATTATTTGTTATGTGCTCTATTTCCGCTATTCTCATTATAACTTTGTTTGTAAACTTAACTATAAATAACAAATTTGATTTATATATGAATGATATTCAAAATAAAAGGTATGAAAGGATTGTTTCTTACTTCCAAGAGGTTTATAAAAGAGATGGGAAATGGACTGAAAGCTCAGGTTCAGAATTAATGCATGAAGCATATATGGGAAACTACTGTTTATCTTTGTTAGATAGCAGTAAGAACGTTATATGGGGAATGGACCCAAATGATATTAGAAACAGTCTTCATTTTAAAACAATGTTTACTAATGATAAGGGAGTATATTCTACAAAAACTTTTGAAATAGTTATAGATAATAAGATTGTAGGATATGTTAATATAGGTCAATACTCTTCAGTATTAATGTCTGAAGAAGATGTTAATTTTAAAGCTTCTATAAACAAAAGTATAATTGCCAGCGGTATTACAACTTTAATTATTGTAATTGCATTAAGTCTTTATTTTTCTAAACAGTTTTCTATGCCTATAAAAGAAGTTGCAAATATGTATTCTAAGCTTTCAAATGGTGATTTTAATACAAAATTAAATGCAAGAAGCAACATAGAAGAGCTTGAAAGCCTTAGAAGAAACATTAATATATTGGCTGAAAAACTAAAGCAGCAGGATATGCTTAGAAAAAGATTGGTTTCTGATATATCTCACGAAATAAGAACTCCATTGAATGTGCTTCAAAACAATCTGGAAGCTATGATAGATGGTATATTCCCCGTAACCACAGAAAGATTAAATGGTCTTAATGAAGAGGTTATAAGGTTTAGCAGACTTTTAGATAATTTAAATGCTTTAAAAAAGTTTGAAGCTGAGCCGCAAAAGCTGAATCTTGAAAAAGTTGCATTAGATGAACTTATAAAAGGTGTATGCAACGATTTTTATATGGAGGCTGAAAACAAAAAAGTTAATTTATTATGTGATATCCAGAAGGATAAGGAATGCTCTATTACTGGAGACAAGGATAAGTTAAAGCAGGTATTTATCAATTTAATATCAAATGCAATAAAATTTACTGGCGAAGGTGGAAAAGTCAAAGTAGTTATATATGAAAAGGAAAGTAGTATTGTAACTGAAATAATTGATAACGGAATAGGAATAAAAGAAAGAGATCTTCCTTTTATATATGAAAGGCTCTACAGAGGAGATATAAGTAGACATAAAACAGAAGGTAGCGGTATTGGTCTTACTATTGTCAGAAATATAATAAAACTTCACAATGCAAGTATGGAAGTTGAAAGCAGTGTAGGAGAAGGGACAAAAGTAATTGTTACATTTCAGAAATTATTGACATAATAAATAAGAATACATATGAGAGGAGTGTATGAAGTATGTGGAAATTGTATGCAATACTTTCTGCTGTATTTGCTGCACTAACTTCAATTCTTGCTAAAATCGGAATAAAGGGTGTAGATTCTAATTTGGCAACAGCAATACGCACAGTAGTAATCATTATATTAGCTTGGTCTATTGTTTTTGCAACTGGAGCTCAAAGCGGTATTACAAGTTTAAGTAGAAAAAGCTGGATTTTTCTGGTTTTATCAGGACTTGCTACAGGATTATCCTGGGTATTTTATTATAAGGCTATAGCAATAGGAAAAGTATCTCAGGTTGCACCTATTGACAAATCAAGTATTGTTCTTACCTTAATATTATCCTTTATCATATTGGGGGAGAAATTTACGGCCAAAACTTTAATTGCCGGAATATTAATTACTGCAGGTACTTTTGTTATGATATGGAAATAGATTATGCTGTAAACACTTAAGTTTATATATTGATTAGGGGTTTTGATAAATATTTTTAGTACAAAGCAATAGAGGCAGTATCAATTGATTTGAATAATCTATTGATACTGCCTTATTTTATAATAGTCTAGCAGAGAATTTATTTATATAAATAAGTTAACATTAGAATCTTCAGCTTCTCCTAAATAGTATCCAACTCCTCCGATTTTTACTCCATCGATGAGTTCCTCTTTTTTAAGTCCCATGACATCCATTGACATTTGGCAGGCAACAATTTCAATTCCGCTGTCAATAGCTGATTGAATTAATTCTTCAAGAGAAGAAACATTCTTATCTTTCATAACTTTTCTAATCATCTTGCCACCCATGCCCATCATATTCATGTTGGAAAGCTTAAGTTTTTTGCTGCCTCTAGGCATCATCATACCAAACATCTTATCGATTAGTCCCTTTTGGACACTAATTTTTTCATGTTTTCTTAAAATATTAAGTCCCCAGAAGGTAAAGAACATGGTTACTTTTTTACCCATGGAAGCAGCGCCATTAGCTATAATAAATGATGCTATAGCTTTATCTAAATCACCGCTGAATACTACCATTGTTTTATTATCCTTTGCTGAAAAGGCTGACATGTTTTTATTCACAGCTTTGCTGCTGCTGTTTTTTTTTATAAAGGCAGTAATATTTCCGCCATTTTTAGATATATCTACAAGTTCATTATTAGTCCTTTTGCACCAGGCTTTAATGTCTTCATAGAAACCAGGGTCAGAGGCAGAAACTTTTAGTATTTGCCCATCCTTTAAATCATCCATAGAAGCTTTTACTTGCATTAATGGTCCAGGGCAGCAAAGTCCGCAAGCATCTAGTGACTTATCGTACTTACCGTCCTTTTTTTCGTCTTTCCTTACTGCTTGAGTGTCAGGGTCAACAGTAAATGCAGCGTATTCAGAATTATTTTTGTTTATGTTTTTAGAACTGATCTTAGCTGGATTATAATTAAGTGTTGAAGTGGTTTTATATCCACCAGTAACATTTAATACTTTAAAGCCGTGCTGGCTTAATATTCTGTCTGCAACATAGCCTCTTAGACCTACCTGGCAATACTCCACTATGGTTTTGTTTTTATCCAATTCATTAAGTTTTTCTCTTAAGCTGTCCACAGGAATATTTACAGCACCTTCTATATGGCCATTATTAAATTCTTCATCAGTACGAACATCTAAAAGAATATAGTCTTCATTGCTGTATTCTTCAATGTCCTTCCAAGCTACTACATGAGTTCTTCCAGCTAATACATTTTGAGCAACAAAGCCAGCCATGTTTACTGGATCTTTAGCTGAAGAAAATGGAGGAGCATAGGATAATTCTAATTCAGTTAAATCATCAACAGTACCATTAAGTCTAATAACTGTAGCTATAACATCTATTCTCTTGTCTACTCCATCATAGCCTATTGCTTGCGCTCCTAAAATTCTACCTTCTTTGTTAAATATAAGCTTAAGTGACATAGGTATTGCTCCAGGATAGTAGGAAGCATGGGATACAGGGTGTACGTATATAACTTTATAAGGTATATTAGATTTTTGAAGAGTTCTTTCATTAGCTCCAGTGCCTGCTGCAGTTAATCCGAAAATTTTAATTATTGAAGTACCTTGTGTTCCTTTATAGGTAGAATTTAAGCCAGCAATGTTATCGGCAGCTATTCTCCCTTGTTTGTTAGCTGGACCTGCTAGAGGGATTGCAGTTTTTTGTTTTGTAACAAAATCTACAATTTCAACAGCATCTCCTACAGCATAAATTCCATCAATATTAGTCTCCATTTTTTCGTTTACTACAATATGGCCTCTTGGACCAAAGTTCAAACCGCTGTCTTTTAAAAAGCTTGTATCTGGAGCAACACCAATAGCTAGTATAATAATGTCTGCATCTAGCTTGGTATCGCTGTTTAAGGTAACTTCAATCTGATTATTAATCTCATTGAAAGCTTTTACCCCATCATTTAGTATTAGATCTACCCCATTTTCAACTAGTTCCTTTTCAGCCATAACTACCATGTCAGAATCAAAGGGAGCAAGAATGTGTGGAGCTGCTTCAACGAGAGTTACACCTAGTCCTCTTTCTCTCAAGTTTTCAGCCATTTCAACGCCAACGTATCCACCGCCTATTACAACGGCACTGTCTACACCCTTTTTATCTACATAGGCTTTTATTGCATCAGTATCTGGAATATTTCTAAGTGTAAATATCTTGTCGCTGTTTATCCCAGGAATATTAGGTCTTAGTGCTTTAGCTCCAGGTGACAATATTAAGTAATCGTAACTTTCTTCATAATCACCCTTTATTTTGCTTTTAATAGTAACCTTTTTATCTTTTGTATCTATACTAGTAACTTCACTATTGTTTCTTACATCTATATTAAATCTAGCTTTCATAGCTTCAGGTGTTTGAACAAGAAGCTTATCTCTATCTTTTATAGTTTCTCCAATGTAGTAAGGAAGACCACAGTTTGCAAAAGATATATATTCATCTCTTTCAAACATAATAATCTCTGCATTTTCATCCAATCTTCTAAGTCTAGCCGCAGCTGAAGCACCGCCAGCGACTCCGCCAACTATTAAAACCTTTTTGCTCATACAAATCCTCCTTAAATCCTTGTTAAAATTAAACTACTATATTCATATATTATGATATACTAATTTAAGTGTCAACATTTTTTATTAGCTTTTATAAATTTAATTATAAATATACTACTTTTGGAGAATTGAGAATAATCATTGATGAAGAACTTCATGTTAAACTATTTAGAGAAATGTATGAGAAATATAAATGAGTAGATTAATAAATAATGGTTGAACTGAAGCAAAACAAAAGTTATCCTAAGATTATACAATATAATTTTAGAATAAATAGAAGGATGAAATAAATGAGTAAGGTAGTTAATGTTAAAAATATAGTAATCGGCGAAGGTATGCCTAAAATTTGTGTTTCAATGGTGGGAGGGACCATACCTGAGTTAATTGAAGAAGCAGAGGTTTTAAAATATTGCTGTGCAGATATTGTAGAATGGCGTGTTGATTTTTTCAAAGAGTCTTTACATATAGATAAAATTAAAGAAGCATTGATAGAAATTAGAAAGGTACTTATTGATAAACCAATAATTTTTACTTTCCGAACCTCTAAAGAGGGTGGGAAAATAGATATTAACACTAAATACTATATGGAGATAAATAAAGCAGCTATTGAGACAAAGCTTATTGATATCGTAGATATAGAGCTGATAAATGATGAGAAAGATATTATGCTGCTAATAAATCAGGCACATCAGAATAATATAAAAGCAATAGTTTCAAGTCATGACTTTTATAAGACTCCGTCAAAAGATGAAATTGTCAATAGATTGGTTACAGCCCATAAACTAGGAGCTGATATTCCTAAAATTGCAGTGATGCCAAACTCAACAGAAGACGTAATTACGCTTTTAGATGCATCAAGAATTGCAAAAGAAAAATATATTGATACTCCAATAATAGCAGTTTCTATGTCAGGAAAAGGTGTAATAAGCAGGTTATCAGGGGAGCTTTTCGGATCTGCAGTTACTTTTGGAGCAGCTAAAAACAGCTCTGCTCCTGGTCAGGTTCAGGTGGAAACTCTACGGAAAATAATAGAACTGCTTCATAGTAGTATGTGAAGCAGTTCTATTATTTTATTAACAGTTATATTAATATCTTGATCATTTAAAATTTCTATATCACTGTACTTTTTGTAAAGATGATATCTTTCTTCATAAAGTTTATATAATCTTGAAGTTCCGTCTGCCAAAAGAGGTCTTCCGGATATATCTATATCATTTATTATATTTTCAAGCGGTCTATTAATAAAAAGTATAATTGAGGTTCTTTTTAAAACTTCCATATTTGAAGATACTTTTACTGAGCCTCCACCTGTTGAAATTATGGAAGGACAATTTTTACTAACAGCTTCTATAGCTTCACTTTCCAATTTTCTAAAATAATCTTCTCCTTTTAGAAAGATTTTGCTTACTGCTTCTTTTTCTTTATTCTCAATATATTCATCAATATCATAGAAGGGAAGAGAAAGTATTTTAGATATTTCTCTGCCTATGGTGGTTTTTCCAGAACCAGGCATTCCAATAAGTGCAATATTTTTGTTTATATTTTTAAAATTCTTCATATAAGTCCTCGCTTATAATATTAAAGTCTATGTTATAAGCATAATTATAACATAATATTATAAATACAAAATTCATATATTTTATAGATATAAATATTTGTGAGGTATACATGTCTATCTATCTTGATATTGAAACAATCAAAGAATTGTTAGGAGACAAGTATTATAGGGAACAAAAACAATTTACTCTGGACGAACTGAAGAACTTCGATGGGAGTGGCAAAAAACCAGCTTATGTGGCAGTGGAAGGTATAGTTTATGATGTAAGTGTTCAGCCTGCTTGGGGTGGAGGATCACATTTTGGACTTATTGCTGGAAAAGATTTAACACAGCAGTTCAAAGGATGCCACAGTTCGGTGCAAATTCTGAGTTCATTACCAAAGGTGGGAATATTAAAAACTGAAAGATGGAAATAGCGGCAAAATAAAAATGGCAGCATATTTTTTAGCTGTCATTTTTATTTTGATATAAATTATCTTAGACTTCAAATCTAAATTATAACTAAATTTGTCCAGTAATATGTTGAACAATAATACTTACAACAGCAACAATAAACCATACTATAACTCCTAAGAACATAGGCTTTGCTCCTGTTTTAAGCATTTTCTTAAAATCTGAGTTTAATCCAATTGCAGTAAGAGCCATAACTATCATGAATTTTCCAACAATATTGATATAATGAATACTAGTGCTTCCAAAAACACCCAATGTATTTAAAAGCGATGCAACTAAGAACCAAACAATAAACCAAGGAAATATTTTTTTAAAGCTGTAGTTTACTTTTGAATTATCAATGAATTCTTTTTTCTTTTTATAGGCTGTTATAAATGCAAATACTAAAGATATAGGAATAATCATTGTAGTTCTAGTCAGCTTAACTATTGTTGCGTAGGCACCTGCAGCATTGCTGTAAGCATAGCCTGCTGCTACAACAGAAGAAGTATCGTTAATGGCTGTACCTGCCCAAAGCCCAAAAGCTTTATCTGAAAACCCTAACAGGTGTCCTAAAGGGGGGAATATTAATACAGCTATAACATTAAATAAAAATATAGTAGAAACAGAATATGCGATTTCCATATCATCAGCTTCTATTATCGGAGACACAGCAGCAATAGCAGAACCACCGCAAATAGCAGTTCCTACACCAATTAATGTTTTTAAATTACTTGGAATACCTAGAAGCTTACCAAAACCGTAAGCACTTATAAATGCAGCTGATAAAGTAAATATCATAACCGAAAAGGAGCTTAAGCCAGTCTTCCATACTTGTGTAAGACTTAATCCGGCACCTAAAACAATTATAGCCCATTGAAGTATTTTTTTTGAGGTGAAGGTAACACCTTTTACTACAGCTTTGGGCTTGCCCACAAAGTTGTTAATAATTATTCCTATTATTATTCCAAATACTGCTCCGCCTATAATTGGGAAGATTGAACCAAGCCAATTTGCTATAAGTGCTATTATAAAAGCAAATAAAACTCCTGATAAGTTTTGTTTAATCCAGTTCATTTGAATTTCCTCCTTCTTTAAAATACAAATTAATAATAGTATAAAGTGAGGTGATTTACAAATTAGTTATTCTTATCAAGATATAAGAAATTCTTATTGACATAGGAAATACATAGAAGTAGGATAAGTATATAATTAAACTCTTATATATGATTAAAGGAAGGTAGTTTATGTTAGAAAAATTAAAAGAAATCTCAGAACTATTAAAAGTGCTTTCAAATGAAAATAGACTAGCAATAGTATGTCACTTAATTGAAAAACCTATGACTGTAAGTGAGCTTCATGAAAGATTAAATCATGTGACTCAACCAGCCTTATCTCAGCATCTTGCTGTACTTAAAATGAATAGAATATTGGATTCTAATAAAAGCGGCCTTAATATTACTTATTTTATTCAGGACAAACGTATAATAAATATTATAGAAGCTTTAAAGTCCAATTATTGCAATTAATGTATTATTATATTTAAAGGTGGCATTTCAGAATTAATAAACTATAATTTTATTAATAAATAAAGAAATATTGCTAAACCTATAGTTATACTTACAAACTCGAGGAGTGTATAAAAATGGACAAAGAAACTAAAGAACTGGATTTGCTGATTATAGGAGGAGGACCAGCAGGTCTTACAGCTGCCATATATTCAGCAAGAGCTAAAATGAACATGACACTGCTTGAAAGTGAACTTTTGGGAGGGCAGGTTAGAAACAGCTACACCATAGAAAACTATCCTGGATTCAAGACTATACCTGGAGGCGAACTTTCAGATATAATGGCAGAACAAGCAAAAGAACTAGGAGCCAAGATAGAGAGCTTTAGCAAAATACTTAATGTTGTTCTTAAAGATGACGAAAAAATTATTGAAACCAAGAAGTTTATATATAAGCCTAAAACTGTTATAATTTCAACAGGTGCGACACCTAAAAAGCTTCCTATTCCCAATGAAGAAAAATTTTCAAGCAGAGGAGTTCACTATTGCGCTGTCTGCGATGGAGCCATGTATGAAGGAAGTGTAGTTGGTGTTGTAGGTGGAGGAAATTCAGCCTTAGAAGAAGCACTGTTTTTAACTAAATTTGCTTCAAAAGTTTTATTAATCAGGAGATATGATTATTTTAAAGGTGAAAAAGCAACTATTGACGAGGTTTTAAATCATCCTAAAATTGGAGTTATGTATAATTGGGACTTAATAAATGTTGATGGTGACCAATTTGTAAATAGAGCCTTTATAAAAAATACAAAAACATCTGAGGAAAAACAGATAGAACTCAGCGCAGTATTTGGTTATATTGGAACTGAACCTAAAACAGAAAACTTCAAGGATTTTATAAAACTTACACCACAGGGGTATGTTATTACAGATGAAAGCATGCAGACAAATATAAAAGGAGTATATGCTGCAGGAGATGTTCGAGAAAAGCAATTTAGACAAATAACAACTGCTGTGGCCGATGGTACAATAGCAGCCTTAACGGCAGAAAAATATATCGCAGAAAAGAGTAAATAATAAAAGATCGCCTATGAAATTATTTCATAATAGGCGATCTTTTTATATATACTTTAATAGTTTACAAAATATAACTTTGTTTTAGTTCATATAAAATTCATAAAATTGCCTCCTAATATACATATAAACTATTTAAACTTAAATTATCGATAAAATATATTAATAGATAAAAGTTATCTATAGGAGGATAATATGAAAAAAATTTTTATAGCTAGTATATTAGGTGCTTTAATAATTCTGGGAGGCTGTTCAAATAAAACAGTTGTTCAAAATAAGTCAGTTTCAGAAAGCAATGTTAGTACAAAAACTTCATCAAACAAAGAGTTTACATTAGATGAATTAAAGAAATATAATGGTCAAAATGGGAACCCAGCTTATGTCGCAATAGATGGAGTAGTTTACGATGTTACCCATGCAAAAGGCTGGAGAAACGGAAAACATGAAGGTGGAGTAACAGCAGGAAATGATTTATCAGATGCAATAAATAAATCTCCACATGGAAAGGATGTCCTCGATGGCTTGCCTGTAATTGGAAAACTCAAATAATTTATAATATTGTATAAGGAGAATATAATGAACAATAATAAACATTTAATTAGTAATAAAAAAGAAAGAATACGAGTGATGTATTCCTTAGGAATTTTTGCAGTACTTGCAGTGATTTTAATTTATCTTATTGCACATACTGGAAATCAATCAAGTTTTATAAGTGCTAGAACATTGAGAAAGATGGGTGGATCAATAGGTGAGGTAGCAGCCTATGGATTTGGTTTTTCAATATCTATGTATGTAATAAGGAGAGTTGTTAAGAGAATAACTTCAAAGGAAATTAAGCAAAAGCTTTTAGTTCTAGCCAGAATCACAAGAGAATGGCATGTTCCTATATCTATTATAGCTTTTGGCATAATAATAATTCATGCATATATTATGCTGTCAAGAGGATTATTTTTTGACTTGCGTTATATATCTGGGCTTTTAGCTTTAGGAGTTTTAGGAGTTCAAATTTTGTCAGGAATCTTTAGATACAAAAAAATAGGCGTTAAGTTTCATATGGTTACTGGAATAACGTTTATTATATTTATGATTATTCATCTTATGGCATAGTGCTGTAGGAAGTATAATTAAAAATAAAAACAAGCATCAAATTAATGCTTGTTTTTATTTTGCAAAATTATTGACGTATATAAAAAAATATTACTTTAGCTTTTTAATATAACTTCTCATGCTCTCGAAATACATAGAGCCAGTGTGTTTATCAACAATATTTCCATCTGCATCAATTTCCATTAGTTGTTTGCTTTATGTAACTTCAGAATTCATGATAAGTCATAGCTTGAAAAATTAAATGGATATAAATTATTAACTTAAGCAAGATATATTTAGCTTAATAATTCAAATTAAATTTTCACTTCTAGGAGGGTTTTTATGGCAACAATAAAAATGATTACTGAAAAAGAAGCTGAAGGCGAAGTAAAATCTATGTTTGAACAAATCAAGCACATATTTGGAGAAGAAATACCGTTGACATTTCAGGCAATGGCTAATCATCCTGAGTATATGAAAATAGTATTAGATAAGATGAAAACTGTAATGGGTTCCGAAGAACTTGATAAGAAAACAAAACTTGCAATAGCTTTTTCAGTGTCAGTAATGAATAACTGTGAAATGTGTATAACTATGTATACTAAACAGTTAAAAGACGCTGGCTTTACTGACAAACAAATAGTAGAGATAATATCGGTAATAGATCTTGTAGGATCCATGAATCATTTTAATAATGGAACAATAATAAAACCACATTAATTTATAACTATCTCTCACAAAGATCCGCAGAACTAAGAAATTTTAGTCTGCGGGTTTTTACTGTTTTATAACCATTATTATGCTAAAATAATACTTGAAAAGTTGTATTGCAGGAGTTGATATTTTGCTTGATATAAGATTAACAACATTTATTACAGTTGCAAGAATTAAAAGCTTTACCAAGGCAGCAGAAATATTAAATTTAACTCAACCTGCTGTGTCGCAGCATATAAAGTATCTTGAAGAGTATTATGGAGTGGGCTTGATTAAAAAGACAGGAAAGGAAATTGGTTTAACAGAAGAAGGATTGATTTTATATAAATACGCTAAAGAATTGGATATTTTACATAGAAACCTGGAAGCGGAAATAAGAAATAAAAGTGGTATACATAAATCATATAAGGTTGGAGCTTCAATGACTGTAGGAGGATATGTGTTACCCTATATCTTGGCAGAATATAAAAGAGAACATCCTAATAGAGATATACTACTTCAAGTGAATAATACAGAGGAAATAATAAGTAAATTATTGAATAGAAAACTTGACTTAGCTTTAGTCGAAGGCAATTTTGATAGAAATAAGTTCAGTTACAAGAAATTTAAAGATGATGAAATGGTACTTGCTGTTTCAGATAAACATCAATTTGCTAAGAAGGATAAGGTTTCTATCGAAGAAATATTACGGGGTGAATTGATAATAAGGGAAAAAGGTTCAGGTACAAGAGAAATATTTGAAAACAAGCTGAAAGAATTGGGATACGATATAAATAGTTTTAATCCATATATGGAGCTTGGAAGTATCTCTGCAATAAAATCTCTAGTAGAGGAAAATTTAGGATATACTATAATTTCAAAAGAAACAATAAAAAGGGAGCTTAAGCAAGGTGTTATAAAGATAGTTGGAATTGAAGGAATACAAATATATAGAGAGTTCAATTTTATATATCTTAAAGAAAACAATGAGAAATTTATCAATGAGTTTATTAAGTTTTGTTATATTAATGAATAAAATTGTAGTTTTATATTTGAAAAAGTATAGTAAAAGAAGTCTGTTTAGGGGAACAGACTTCTTTTTATATAAGGATAAATTTAAATTTGGGATTTAACCCATAAAGAATAATTATCAACTAATTAATGTGAAGGATGGGTTAGAAAATTTGACTAGTTGACCATATTTGTATTATAATATCGAATTATGTAGAAAATGTGAAGAAAATGCAAAATTAAAAGAAAAAATAATATCTAATAAACCTTCATATGTTCTTCATATTTTATTGGTATAATCCAAAATTAAGTGAAGCAATAGCAGCAGCTTAAACAAATTTTAAAAATATTTAAGGAGACAAGGTGATGAAAAAGAGATTAGGAGTTTTTGCATTAGTTTTTGTATTAATGGCAGCAATTAGTAATCCAGTATCAGCAGCACCAACATCTGAGCAAGTACAAAGTCAGAAGCAGCAGCTTCAGGAGGATAAAAATAGGCTAAAGAATGCGCAAGATAAAAGATTTGAGATAGAACAAACTATAGAGAATTTGGACAATCAAATTGAAGATACTATGAATCAGATTCAAGATAATAAGAAACAGATTAGCAAAACACAGGATGAAATAAAGAATACTGAAAATGAACTGAAAAAATCTGAGGAAGACATAAAATCAGAACAAGAACTATTTAATAAGAGAATACGTGCAATTTACATAAATGGTGTAGACGGCTATTTAAATATTATACTTGAGTCAAAAGGTTTTAATGATTTTCTTTCAAGAGTTGAAACCTTAAGAAGCATTGTAGAGTTAGATAAGAAAATAACTTCAAGCATTAAAACAAAGCAGAAGGAATTAGCAGAGAAGAAAGAGAATTTAAACGAACAAAATAGCAAGCTTTTAGCACTAAATGATGAAAATGCTAAAAAGATGGACAAACTAAAAGTAAGCAAAGATCAACAAAGTAAATTGATTGATGAAGCAAAAAAACAGGAAAATATTTATGCATCAGCAGTAGGTGAATCACAAGCACAATTAAATGAAACTTTAAAACAAATTCAAGCTATAAGACAAGCTACTCCCAAATATACTCCTTCAAGAGGAGCTGTGTCGGCATCCAGTAATGCCGTAGTAGCTTATGCTTCTAACTTCCTTGGTACACCATATTTATGGGGCGGAACATCACCATCTGGTTTTGACTGCTCAGGCTTTACTCAATATGTATACAGGCATTTTGGAATATCTTTAGGAAGAACAACCTATGATCAAATAAAAAATGGTTATGCTGTTTCAAGGGATGAACTTCAACCGGGAGACCTAGTTTTCTATGGAAGAGGAGGAAGCCCAACGCATATGGGTATCTATGTAGGAAACGGCATGTATATACATTCACCAAGAACAGGTGATGTTATAAAAATTTCTTCATATAATAGAGCAGATTATATTACTGCTAGAAGAGTTATGTAAAAAAGGGACAGCTAAGCTGTCTCTTTTTTTATGAAATAATCAAATCTTCATATATTCTTCATAATATTTAATTATTATAATCATACAAAATAAGCAAATAATTTATATAATTAAGCCCCTCCTCCGATGGGGAGGGAAGATTTATTTATAATACTCTTGCAAAATGCTCATAAATATATTATAGTATAAACATACCCCACCCACCCCGGGTGGGTGGCTAGGAGGGTTATTATGAATGAGGAACAAAAAAAAGCACTTCAGTCATTAAAAACTTCAAAGGGACAAATTGAAGGCATTATAAAAATGATTGAAGAAGGAAGATACTGTGTTGATGTTTCCAATCAGATTATTGCAGCTCAGGCTCTACTAAAAAAAGCAAATTTACTTATTTTAAAGCAGCATATACATCACTGTGTAAAGGATGCATTTAAACATGACAATGCAGACGAAAAAATTGATGAGGTTATAGACATTTTATCAAAAATGACAGATAGGTGAGGAGGTTAAAGGTCTAAATGACCTTTAACGAGTAATTTTCGAGCGGAGCGAGAGTCTTAAATTACTCAGTGCTTCCGACTAAAAGGAGGAAATTAAATGGCAACTAAGTCATTAAAAATAGAAGGAATGACCTGCGCAGCTTGTGCAAAGGCTGTAGAGAGAGCTTCTAAGAAGCTTCAAGGAGTTTCTGAGGCAAGTGTCAATTTTGCAACTGAAAAGCTTAATATAAATTTTGATGAGACAAAAGTAGGCATACCTGATATACAGGCAGCTATTGAAAAAGCAGGCTATAAGGCGGTTGTTGAAGCAAGCAGCAAGACCTTAAAAATTGAAGGTATGACTTGTGCGGCATGTGCAAAGACCGTTGAAAGAGTTACTAAAAAACTTGATGGCGTTATAGAATCTAACGTTAATTTCGCAACAGAAAAACTAAGCATAAGTTATGAGCCTTCCAAGGTTAGAATTTCAGATATAAAGAAAGTTATAGAAAAAGCAGGATACAAAGCTTTAGAGGAAGAAGTTACAGTAGATGAAGATAAGGAAAAGAAAGAAAAAGAGATAAAGCTTTTATGGAAAAAGTTTATTATTTCAATGATATTTACAATACCACTGCTTGCTATTTCTATGGGGCATATGCTTGGAGAAAAACTTGGATATAGCCTTCCAAGCTTTATAGATCCAATGACAAGTCCAAGAACATTTTCACTGGTTCAGCTGGCTTTAGTTATACCAGTTATGATTGCGGGGAATAGATTTTTTAGAGTGGGATTTAAGTCACTAATAAGAAGAAGTCCTAATATGGATTCCTTAATTGCAGTAGGTACCTCAGCTGCATTTCTATATGGAATATTTGCTATAGTACAGATATTCAGCGGCAACATTGATTACGCCTATGATTTATATTTTGAATCTGCTGGGGTTATTATAACTCTTATAACTTTAGGAAAATATCTAGAGTCTGTTACAAAAGGGAAAACTTCCGAAGCTATTAAAAAGCTTATGGGACTTGCGCCTAAGACAGCTATTATTATTAGAGATAATCAGGAAATAGAAATTTCTATTGATGAAGTTGAAGCTGGAGATATTATAGCAGTTAAGCCTGGAGAAAAAATGCCTGTAGACGGCGAAGTAGTTGAAGGAATGACATCAGTTGATGAATCTATGCTTACCGGAGAAAGTATTCCAGTAGAAAAAACTATAGGAGACAAAATAATAGGAGCAAGCATAAACAAAAATGGTGCTATTAAATACAAAGCTACCAGAGTTGGAAAAGATACAGCTTTAGCTCAAATTATAAAGCTCGTTGAGGATGCTCAGGGTTCTAAGGCTCCAATTGCAAAAATGGCTGACATTATATCAGGTTATTTTGTTCCTGTTGTTATGTCAATTGCACTTCTTTCAGCTTTAGGATGGTATTTTATTGGAAGCGAGACAGGAGTATTTGCTCTTACCATATTTATATCAGTTCTTGTTATTGCATGTCCATGCGCCTTAGGGTTAGCTACTCCAACTGCAATAATGGTTGGTACAGGGAAGGGTGCAGAATATGGTGTGTTAATTAAAAGTGGTGTAGCACTTGAAACAGCCCATAAAATTAAAACTATAGTATTTGATAAAACTGGTACTATAACAGAGGGAAAGCCTAAGGTTACAGATGTTGTAACTGTCAATGGAATAACAGAAGATGAGTTATTGCAGATTGCCGCATCAGCAGAAAAAGGTTCAGAACATCCCCTTGGAGAAGCTATTGTAAAATGGGTTGAAGAAAAGGAATTAGAATTTAAAAAGCTTGATTTCTTTAAGGCTATACCAGGACATGGTATAGAAGTTAAAATAGACAATAAAAGCATTTTGCTTGGAAACAGAAAGCTTATGCTTGAAAGTAATATTTCACTGGAAAACTTGGAGGAGACTTCACATAAACTAGCTGGTGAAGGTAAAACTCCAATGTATATAGCTATAGATGAAAAAATAGCAGGAATTATTGCTGTTGCAGATACTGTAAAAGAAAACAGTAAAAAGGCAATAGAGCAGCTTCACAAAATGGGAATAGAAGTTGCAATGATAACTGGGGACAATAAGAGAACTGCTGAAGCAATAGCTAAGCAAGTTGGAATAGATAGAATACTAGCAGAGGTTCTTCCGCAGGATAAAGCTAATGAAGTTAAAAAGCTTCAGGCAGAAGGTAAAAAAGTTGCAATGGTTGGTGACGGTATAAATGATGCTCCAGCTCTTGCACAAGCAGATATAGGTATTGCAATAGGATCAGGTACAGATGTTGCTATGGAATCAGCAGACATAGTTCTTATGAGAAGCGACTTGATGGATGTACCGACTGCAATTCAGTTAAGCAAGAAGACTATTACAAATATTAAGGAAAACTTATTCTGGGCATTTGGGTATAATACTTTAGGTATCCCAGTTGCTATGGGAATACTGTACATTTTTGGCGGACCGCTATTAAATCCAATAATAGCAGCTGCTGCTATGAGCTTCAGCTCAGTATCAGTACTACTAAATGCTTTAAGATTAAAGGGATTTAAGCCAGCTAGATAACTAGAAAAGAAGATATCAAGATAACTAGATAAGAATATAGCTTCTTTTCTAGCTACTGATTATAAATAATAAATACAATGGAGGGAACAAATATGAAAAAGAAAATATTAGTTGAAGGCATGAGCTGTGGACACTGCGTTAACCATGTTAAGGAGGCATTAAGCGAGCTTAATGGAGTAACTAGTGTCGATGTAAATTTAGCTTCTAAAACAGCTATACTTGAAGCAGCAGTTGAAGTCAGTGATGCAGATATAAAGGCTGCTATTGATGACGCAGGATATGATGTTGCCGGTATAGAAACACTATAATAAAAAAAGCTTTGGCAAAACGAATTGCCAAAGCTTTTTTATTTATTTTTATTGACCAAGATATTTGCTTCTGATTTTTTCTAAGTCGGTGGTTTTTAAATTATCAACGGCTTCAACTATTCCAAGCACACTATTGTCCTTAACAACAGCATATCCGCCTGATTTCTTAGGACTAAATTCAACCTCATTTATACCTTTTTTAGCAGTAAAGGAGAAAACTTTATCTCCTGTATTTGCATCTACTATCGTATATTCGCCTTCAGCGTTGTCAAAGGCATTTAGATCAAGGGTTAATTTAGTACTTGCGCTGCTGCCTGTTACGATAATGAGCGGCTGAAGCTCGTAACCTTTTCCCTTAAAAGTAGCGCTTTGGATTTTGACCGCTGATAATGCTTTATTAACTAATACATCTGTAGGAACCTTTGTTAAATCACTGCCATAAATGCTGGACTGAGCAGATGCTCCAGAACCGGAGCCATCATCTGCTACAGGACCTGCACAGCAGCTTGGGCCAGTACTTGCTGGTGGTATAGATGAATCAGATTTTGATGTGTCAACTGTATCAAGCTTGTCAGTTACTTTTATTACACCTCTTATCATTCCCATCCAGCAGCTAAAGTTTAAGTCTTTATCTCCAGGCGTAAATTCAATAATATTTTCACCTTTCTTTAATTTTTGCTGTTTGTTTAAAGAAGGAATTACAATAGCATTATTACAAGAGTTAATTTGATCTCCGTTTATTATCCATTTAACAGGAATTCCTTTTTGAACATAAAAAGCGTTAGGGGTATAGCCATTATTGTTGGCAGTCATAGTTATTGTTTGAACCCCATCCTTAATTGTTGCCTTAGCAATGTTTGAATTAGAGGTTCCGCTTGAATTATTTCCTAGAAGGCTCTTTGAACTTGTTAGTGCAGTCATTGGATTAATGTTTATACCTGCTAGTGCAAGACCTCTGTTTCCCATTATAAGACCTAAAACTATTATAAGAACTCCGCTGAATTTAAGTATTTTCTTAGTATAACCTTTACTTAATATACCTGAAACTGTACCGAAGGTCAACATAAGAGGAACAGTTCCGATTGAGAACATAAACATGGATAATGCACCTTTTGCAGCACTTCCGGTTCCAAGAACAAATAGCTGCATTGTTTGCAGAGGACCACAGGGCATAAGTCCGTTTAAAAGACCTACAATAAATGGAGAACCAGATTTGTTCTTAGCTTTACAGGCTGCATGAGGCAATCTTATTTGGAATTTTCTAAAGGCCTTAAAACCAGCCATATTAAAACCCATCATAATCATGAAAAGACCAGCAAATATTTGAAGCCCAGCCTTTGCGATAAGTGAAAGTGAGAATACTGAACCAAGAGCTCCAATAATTCCTCCGAGAATAGTATAGGAAACAACTCTTCCTATGTTGTAAAAAAGAGCCGGCTTCATAGCTTCAAGCTTATTAGTACTTTCTTTTGATAAGGTCTGAGAAAGCATTATTCCACCACACATACCAACACAGTGTATGGAAGTCAGAACCCCTACTACAAAGAGAACAGCATAGGAAACATTAGTAAGCTTAGATTCCATATCGAAACCACTGGTTTTTAATCCAAGCAACACAACCGTTGCTACAACTATTAGAATCCCCATGAACTTGTAGTCGTTTGAACTTTGTGTGCTGTAGCCTGCCTCTTTTACAGCAGCTTTAATTTTGTTTATGCTGCATAATTCATCATCAAATTCAACTTCAGCAAACTGACCAGAAAAGCTTGCTTTAACATTTAATACTCCATCTAATTTCTTTAGGGCTCTTTCAACTCGATTTTCACAAGAGCCGCAGGTCATTTCATAAACTTTAATTTTTTCAGTTTTAATACTCATAAATTACTCCTTTCGCTTTCAACCTAGACACTAAATAATTTTTATACTAATCAACAGCAGCAATTTATAAGCTTGCCTCATTTTAGTGCCTTTTATCATAAAATAAAGTATATAAAATAATTGTGTAGATTTTATGAAGATTAGAGGAAACAAACGAACAATTAATTAACATAAAGTGGAAAATATGTTTGCGATGGGATAATAAAATAATAGTAAAGATAAAAAAACAAAAATGTGGAGAAAACTCTAATACTTTGGTATATTAGTAGAATAATAAAAGTGTTATGTTAAGCATATTAGGTTTGGTATATATAAAATAAATTCGGCAGATTATGGAGGTAATAGTTGATTTGAAATATAAAAAATCTATAGCAGTATTTAGTATTGTAGTTGTTTCAGTTTTAATATTAAGTGTAATATATTCATACTTTCACAGTCTGCATACTATTAATAAAGAAAATTCATATATAATTATAAAAAATGAGTCTTCTCTAAGCGAGGTCGCAAAACAATTTAAGAGTAGAGGCATTATAAAATCTAATAATAGCTTTCTTGTGTATGCAAGACTCCTTGGAATGGGCGGCGCTATAAAAGAAAGTAAACTTATTATAAAGCCAAATATAAGCTATAAAGAATTGATATCAAAATTACAAAATGGTCAATCAGATTTTGCAGTAGTAACTATACCTGAAGGTTTTACACTTTACCAAATCAGTGAAAGATTACAAAAGAATTTATCAATAAACAAGGATGATTTCTTAAATATAACAATTGACGATTTGACCTATAATGATTTGATTTCAAAAAGGGACAATACTCATTTTGATTTGGAGGGCTTTTTATACCCAGATACATATTATATACCAGTAGGATATACTGAGAAGGAAGCTGCAAATTTAATGTTTAATAGATTCAAAACTGTGTTTTCTGATAAATATATTACACGTGCAAAGGAGCTTGGATTAAGCATTAATCAAGTTATAACTATAGCTTCTTTAATCGAAAAGGAAGCTGCGAATGATAATGAAAGAAGCAGAATTGCAGGTGTTATTTATAATAGGCTGAAAAAAGGTATGCCTCTTCAAATTGATGCAGCAGTTATATATGCTATTACTAAAGGCAAAGGTACAATTCAAAAAGTTACCTATGATGATTTAAAAATACAGGATGTATATAATACTTACTTGTATAAAGGATTTCCACCGGGACCAATTGCTTCACCGGGCAAGCCATCAATAGAAGCTGCATTATATCCTGAAGAAAATGACTATTTGTATTATGTAGCTAATGGAAAAGGACATGTTTTTAGTAAAACTTATGAAGAACACGTGAGCAATGTAAAAAAATATATAAAATAGAAAGAAGGCTTACTATTCCAGCCTTCTTTTTATTTTATTAGAAAGTGGAATATTTACATAAATTAAGGTAAAAATATTTGAATGGTACGTAAATTTTTGTATGGAGGCAGATATGAAAGTAGGATTTCCAAAGGGTTTTTTATACTTCAAGTATTATCCTTTTTTCAAGAACTTTTTCAATGAACTTGGAGCTGAAATTATTACTTCAGAGGATACAAACAAGAAAATATTAGATGAAGGTGTTAAATACTGTGTGGATGAAGCTTGTCTTCCTATTAAACTATTTCATGGACATGTTGCTTCGTTAAGAGATAAGTGTGATGTTATTTTAATACCCAGAATAATGCAAATTAGAAAAAGAGAGTACATATGTCCCAAGTTTTGCGGGCTTCCTGAAATGATTTTAAATACTTTACCTGATGTACCAAGAGCAATAACAACTCCTTTTTATGCTGTTTCAGCAAGTAAACTATATAGCTTTGCAATGGAAGCTGGTCAAGAAATTACTAACAGTAAAGCAGCAATTAAAAGAGCTTTTAGAACAGCAATCTTTGAACAAAATAAGTTTAAAACAGGAATAAAAAATGAGAATTATAGTATTAATGTTGCCTTAGTAGGACATCCATATAACCTTTATGACAATTTTATTAATATGAATTTAGTAAAAAAATTAAACAATCTTGGCGTTGGAGTAATAACAGAGGAAAGCATTAATGATGAACTAATAGACAATGAAGTAAAAAAACTTTATAAAAGGCCTTTTTGGACTTTTGCAAGAAATTCTTACGGTTTTGCGGTTCATTCACATAAAAATAAATTAGTTGATGGAATTATATATATATCTTCCTTTGCCTGTGGAATAGATTCTGTAATAGTAGAGCTTATAAAGGATAACATAGGTGAGTCTCCATTTATGATATTAAAGGTTGATGAGCATACAGGAGAGGCTGGTCTAGATACAAGAATAGAGGCTTTTGTGGATATGCTTGAAAGGAGGGTTTTAATTGAAAATAACACTTCCTCACTTGGGTAATGTATATTTAGCTGCAAAGGCGCTATTTGATGGGCTTAATGTAGATTATGTTATACCGCCATTAAACAGCAATTCCTCATTGGAGATTGGTTCTTTTTATTCACCAGAAGAAATATGCCTTCCTTTTAAAATAATGATAGGAAACTATATTCAAGCAATTGAACAAGGCGCCGACACTGTAATTCTTACAGGAAGCTGTGGACCCTGCAGATTTGGCGAGTACTGTGAAATGCAGATGAATTTATTAAAAAAGCTAGGTCATGAGCTTCAGTTTATAGTAATAGATTCTCCCGGAGACATAGGTATTAAGGAATTATATAATAGAATAAATAAAATATCATTAAGCAGTAATCTGACTAAATACGAGCAGATTAAGGCTTTATTTAATGCTGTAAAGGTTATGAAGCTAATAGATGAAATCGAAGCAAGAGCACATTATCTTGCCGGATATGAAAAAATAAAAGGTGAATGTAAAAGAGTATTGAACAGCGCTAAACGAGATGCATTAAACTGTAATAATCCTACAGCCATGATTAAGCTGCTAACTAGTTATAAAAACAAAATAAATAGTATAGAAGTAAATACGAATATAAATCCAATAAAAATTGCTATAATCGGTGAAATATATACTATAATTGAGCCTTTTTCAAATTTATATATTGAAGAAAAGCTTATGGAGTATGGGGTTTCAACAAAAAGAAGACTAACCCCAAGCTGGTGGGTAAAAAATACTGCTTTAGTACCTACTAAGCTAAATTCACTTGATATAAAAAGGGGAGCAAAAGAATATCTTTCTCATCAAATCGGAGGCCATGCGAGAGAATGTGTAGGGGAAGCGGTTTTAGCTTACGAAGAAGGCTTTGATGGAGCTATTCAAATTTTTCCTATGGGGTGTATGCCTGAAATTGTTTCAAAGGCTATTCTTCCGCAAGTTTCTAAGGATAAGAATTTTCCTATTATGTCTCTTGTTGTAGACGAGATGACAGGGGAAGCAGGTTATGTTACAAGGATAGAAGCTTTTGTGGACTTACTTGAGAGGAGACGATACAATGCATTATCTAGGTGTTGATGTTGGATCAGTAAGTACTGATCTTGTACTTTTAGATGATAAAATGAATGTAACTGAAAAACTTTATTTAAGAACAAAAGGAAGACCTATAAAGGCTATTCAAGAGGGCTTCAAGATTTTAAAAGTCAAATATGAAGGAATAGAAATCGGGGCTGCCGGTACTACAGGAAGTGGCAGACACATTGCATCAACTTTAATTGGAGGGGATGCAGTTAAAAATGAAATAACAGCCCATGCAGTGGCAGCTCTTGAAATTGATAAAGAAGTTAGAACTATAATAGAAATCGGCGGACAGGACTCTAAAATTATAATTTTAAATAACGGAGTGGTTACCGACTTTGCAATGAATACTGTTTGCGCAGCGGGTACAGGGTCTTTTCTTGATAGACAGGCTGAAAGATTAGATATTCCTATAGAAAAATTTGGTGATTATGCATTAATGGCTAGTACTTCTGTAAGAATTGCAGGACGATGTGCAGTATTTGCTGAATCTGATATGATACATAAGCAGCAGCTTGGTTATAATGAGGCCGATATAATAAGAGGACTTTGCGATGCTTTGGTTAGAAATTATCTCAATAATATAGGAAAAGGCAAGGATATAGTGCCTAAGGTTTTCTTTCAGGGCGGGGTTGCAGCTAATAGAGGCATGAAAGCTGCTTTTGAAAATGCTTTAGGTTTTGAAGTAATGGTACCGGAACATTATAATATGATGGGTGCTATAGGAGCTGCAATTATTGCGAGATCAGCAGCAGAAAAGGCAGGAAAAACTAATTTTAAAGGCTTTAATTTGGCAGATAGTAAATTTGTTTCTAAAAGCTTTGAATGTGAAGGATGTTCAAATAAATGTGAAGTAGTTAAAATTCATGAGAATGATAATGAAGTTGGGTGTTTTGGGGACAGATGCGGAAAATGGAGCAGCAAGATTGCAATTTAAAAATTAATATCCTAAGCGTCTAGAAAAGTGATATCTTAATAGTTATCGCTTTTTCTATTATATAACTAAAACTTATAAGCATTATCCTCCTAAATTAATCTTAAAAATTTTTAAAAATTACTTCTAAAAATAAAGAATAGGAGATATAATATATACGAACTAATGTTCTGGATGGGAAAAATAATTCTTTTGTAGGGATGATGTTTTATGGGTAGATTAATATTTCATATTGATGTCAATAGTGCGTACTTATCTTGGGAAGCTGCCTATAGGGTGCAGCAGGGTGAAAAAATTGATTTAAGAGAAATACCTTCTATAGTTGGGGGAGATGAAGAAAGCAGACATGGTATAGTCTTGGCAAAATCAATACCGGCAAAAAAATATAAAATTCAAACAGGTGAGACTCTTTATAATGCCAGAATAAAGTGTCCTGACATTGTCATAGTACCTCCTAGGTACTGGCTCTATATGCAGTGCAGCAATGCGTTAAACAATATACTTCAGGAGTACACTCCCAAGATTCAAAGATTTTCTGTAGATGAGAGCTTTTTAGACTTTTCTAATATGGAAAGCTTGTATCCGGATTATATGGTTTTGGCTGAAACAATAAAAGAAAGGATAAAGAAAGAACTAGGCTTCACTGTAAACATAGGTATTTCAAATAATAAATTGTTAGCAAAGGTTGCTTCAGATTTGAAAAAGCCTGATAGGATACATACTTTATTTCCTGATGAGATAAAGGAAAAAATGTGGGTACTTCCTGTAGAGGACCTATTTATGGTTGGAAGAGGCACAGTACCTAAACTACATAATTTAAACATATTTACTATTGGAGATTTAGCAAACTACGATATAAATGCTTTAAAGAAAAGCTTGAAAAGTCATGGGGTGCTTATATGGAATTATGCCAATGGAATTGATAATTCAGAAGTTAGAAAAAGCAATTATATAGAGATGAAAGGTATGGGAAACTCAACTACTACAGCTTTTAATGTTGAGGATAGGGAGACAGCCTATAAAGTATTATTATCTTTATGTGAAACTGTTGGAATGAGGCTTAGGGATTCTAAAAATTGCTGTAAAGTAATAAGTATTTCCCTTAGAGGTACAGATATGGGGTTTTACTCAAGACAAAAGAAGCTAGATTCACCAACAGATTCCACAAGAAAAATATACGAAATGTGCACTTATCTGTTTGATGATGCATGGAAAGGATTGCCTTTAAGACACCTTGGAGTTCATGTCACAAATTTTTGTAATAATGACTATTATCAATATTCTCTATTAGATACCTTTGATTATGATAAAGACAGAAGAATAAATAAAGCAATTGATGACATAAGGTTAAAATACGGCAGGGATGCAGTTTATAGGTCCTGCTTCGTAAATTCAGGTTTAAGATGCATGTGCGGAGGGGTGGGAGAAGAAGACTACCAAATTATGAGTTCAATTTTATAAATAATGAGCAGTACAAAAAATAACAAATATAATTTATGAAAATAAGAACTAGTATAAGCCAGACTAGTTCTTATTTGTTATCAGTAACATTACTTGGAAATGTCACAATAAAAGTGGTTCCTTCATTAACTTTACTTTCTACATATATTTTTCCTCCATGGGCCTCAACAAAAGCTTTTGTTATCGTAAGACCAATACCAGAACCACCTGTATTCTTATTACGAGATAAATCAGTACGATAAAAACGTTCAAAAATATAAGGCAGATCTTTTTCAGGTATTCCTATACCATTATCAATAACCTTAATTATAATATTCTGTTTTTCCTTCTCTAGTACTACATGAACTTGCCCATTAGGTTTGAGATATTTGTAAGAATTTGAAATCAGGTTATTCATGATTTGCTTGAATTTATCTTTATCAATTATTGCTGTTATTCCCGGTGCTATGCTGCTGGATAATTCATAGTTTTTCTTAATGTAAAGCGGCTTAAATGTGTCGATAATCTTTTCTAATTCGTCTGATAAATTGATAGTGCTTTTGGTTAAGTTAAGATTAATCTGTTCCAGCTTTGCCAGGTTGCGAAGGTTATCAACCATCTTTGTCAGCCGTTCAATCTCTTCATAAAAAGTTTCAAATCGTTCGTTGGTAGGCTCCCAAACGCCGTCTATAAATGCTTCTACATGGGTTTTTAATGTAGTTAGTGGAGTTCTGAGCTCATGCGCCATATCAGAAGTCAATCTTTTTCTAAGCAGTTCTTGACTGTTTAAGGTTTCCGCCAGGTAGTTTATAGAATTAGAAAGTTCAACTATCTCTTTTGTGGAGGTGTTTATATTTGCTCTTACCTCTAAATCTCCAGTTCTCATCTTATTTGCCGTCTCAGTTATTTTAACAAGAGGTCTTGAAAGCTGTCTTGAGATAATAACACTAATAATAAATCCAAAAAATAACGCTGCAATAGCTGATAACATAAAAGAGTGATTAAGAGTACTTAAGAAAGCAACTGAAGCAGAAGATAAATAAGAGGTTCCAAAGTAGCCTATTACTATAGTTCCTATATTTTTATTATTAGTAACTAAAGGATATTTGTTTTCAGTATATTCTCCTATATTCATTCCGGAAAAGCCATGCATCATACCACCCATCATACTGCTGTGCTGCAAATAAGAATTTCCAGAGGAATATAAGATGTTGTTATTTAAATCATGGACTTCTATATATAATTGTTGAAGCTGAGCATATCTTTGAATTTCCTGAGTACTTATACTTGGAGGGTTTCTTTCAGTACTATATAACTCATTAATAATTTTTATGGCATTATCTACTTTGGTTTTATGTTCATCAACTAAATATTTTTTAAACTCTTTTCCTACAGTATAATTTGATATAAAGCTTGCTAAAATAATTGAACCTAGAACTGCAGAAAGAAAGCCTAGGGATAACTTTTTCATCAAAGATAATTTCATTTTTTCCTCCTCTACAGGCTTTAAACTTCAGATAAACTTGACATGAACTTATAACCCATTCCATAGACGGTTATTATATATTTTGGATCCTTAGGATTATCTTCTATTTTTTGACGGACATTTTTTATATATGTGTCAACAGTTCGATCAAAGCCTTCATAATCTATTCCAAAAGCTTTATCTACTAATTGCTCTCTGGAAAACACTTGGCCTGGATTAGTTAAGAGTATCGTTAAAACTTTAAACTCATTAGTTGTTAAACTTACTGCCGTATCTTGTTTTTTAACTACCATTTTATTGATATCTATCTCCAAATCTCCATTATTAAAGCTCAAAATATGAGCCATAGGGGTAATATCTCTATAGGATCTTCTAAGCAAGGCCCTAACCCTTACTACAAGTTCTCGAACACTGAAGGGTTTAGTTAAATAGTCATCTGCGCCTATAGATATTCCTTCTATTTTATTATCTTCGTCTACTTTTGCAGTAAGCATAATTATTGGTACGCTTGAGACAGATCTAATTTTACGGCATACTTCTTCTCCAGTAACCTTCGGAAGCATTAAATCTAGAACTATAAGATGTATAGTCTCTTTATTAAATATTTTAAGCGCAGTATTGCCATCCATAGCTGTAATTACTTCAAAACTTTCTTTTTCAAGATAAGCTTTAACTACGTCAACTATGTTTTGCTCATCATCTACAATTAATATTTTAAATACATTATTCATGTATATCACCTCAAAACTTTTATAATTGCGATTACATTATAATTTATATGTATAAAAAAACTAGGGAGCTCGCTCTCTAGTTTTTCTGTGAAAGAATAGTTTTCCTTCTCAAATATTCTTCTTCACTCATTTCTCCTCTAGCGAATTTTTCGTCAATTATTCCCATACTGTCACTAGATTTTTTATTAGAATAATTTTTAAATAGTTTAAAAGCCAGAACTATTAGTCCGATAAATATTAATAATCTAAAGCCCATTGCTAGGAACATCCATCCATAGCCTATGGAGCCTGATGGCCCAAAGCCGTGTCCTCTGAAACCTCCAAAACCACTGCAAAACATAATTAAAATCCTCCTTTTTATAGTGAAATTTATTTCTATGTGATTAATTATAATAAGTGATTGTGGAGCAATTATGAAGAAAATAAAAATATATTTTTTCTAAGTTTTCAACTGTCCTTTAAGTTTAGCTAATTTTATGTATGAATCGCTTGTTGACTCACAATTTTAGGACTCCAATATTCATTAAAAAGGTTTAATTTTTCACTAATATTAACCTTATCCATATGTATTTCCTCCTAACAAATTTAAGACTTTTAAACAATATTATATTTAAAAGATAAAATTTGATCTAATGTTATGTTTTATAAATACTTTCACTTTTGAAATTATTTATGCACAGTTACAGAGTAGTATCCATATTATAATATTATAATATATGGATATAGTATTAAAGATAATACAAATTGGAGGAGAAAAAATGGATATTTTAAATGGATTTATAGATGGAGCAGATAGTAAATCTAAGGATATTATACTAGGTATACTTATTCTGTTTTTAGTTTTAGGATCTGAGAAAAATATAGGATTTAATTTTCTTAATAATGGCAATAACAAGAGAAAAACACATCATCGCAAGTATAGAGAAAATACCTGTAGTAGTCAAGGTGGATGAAGTTTAGGATAAGATCCAAGGTTTTGGATTTGTAAGTGCAAGTGGATAGAAGTTAGTTATAAAGGACTAATTTTATGTAAGATTAAAATAAAGAAACTACAACTATGAAAGCGTATAATTTCATTGTTGTAGTTTCTTTACTTCTAAGTTATTTTTTTAATTGATGTTTCCAGGACATAAGACCTTTGTTAAGATGATAAATTTGTGTAAAATTATTTTTCGCAAGTGCTCTTACTGCAGATGGACTTCTTCCACCTGATGCACAGTGTACAAGAATAGGTACATCTTTATATTTTTCTAATTCTTTAATTCTTGTAGATAGCTGCTGAACTGGTATGTTCTTAGCTTTAGGTATATGACCTGACTCAAATTCACCTTTGGTTCTTACATCAAGAATAATTATATTTTTATTTTCATTTATTAATTTATAGCCTTCATCGGCATTAATATTCTTTACATTTTTATTATTAAACATAAAAAATCTTTTTCTAAACAATGTGAAAATAATGAAAGCGGCTAATAACCACCATATTACGTTTTGCAAAATATCACCTCTACATTTAATTTATATATTTATATATTACAATATAATAGTAACATATAATAAACAAACAGTAAACCCCTAGAGGGTATAATATTAATTGAAGACTTGGTATAGTATGGTGTTTGATTATTAGCAGCTTAAATATTGTATCATTTGTATTCATGAAAATTAATTACTAAAACTCATTAGAATGAATAATAGTATTGATTAAAAAATGATATGAAGATATATTCTAATTATAATAAAAGCAAATCATATTAAAGGCATATTAGAAGCATATTAAAAGAAAGGAGAAGTATTTATGGAAGGATATAAGGTTATGTTTCATATAAATGAATCTGAAAAATGGAGTACAGTATTGGCCAATGTAAATAATTTAATTAAAGATTTGGGGAGAGATAATGTAATTGTTGAGATAGTTGCTAATGGCTATGCAGTTATTGATTATGTGTTGGAGGATAATGGATACAACGAAACTATAAATAAAATGACATCAACTTACAAGTTAGGAGTGCGCTTTATAGCTTGCAGAAATTCATTAGTTGGTAATAAAATTGATGAAGAGTCGCTTCCAAGTTTTGTTACAGTAGTTTCTTCAGGTGTTACTGAACTTGTTAAAAAGCAGTCAGAAGGATATGCATACATTAAGCCATAAGTATAATCGTTTTAAGAAAACGCAATAAAGGTAATGAGATTATTAGCAGTGTAAGTATAAATTAAAGTGGTTAGTACAATATAATTAGTGAGAATTATATAATCTAGGAGGAAGAAACAATGAATGTTATAGTTTACACAACACCAACTTGACCATGGTGCAGAGTGGTAAAGGATTACCTAAAGTCTAATGATGTATCATTTACTGAAAAAGATGTTTCTAGAGATGAAAAATCAGCTATGGAAATGATTAATAACTCAGGTCAAAGAGGAGTACCCGTAATAGATATTAACGGAAATATTATTGTTGGCTTTGACCAAGAGAGCATTGATAGAATATTAGGGTTATAGGATGGTTCATGAGGGAAAGTTGATAATTTTTAGCTTTCCTTTTAATTTTAGGTTACTATTTATGTTCACTTAAAATTCTGTTACTTTCAAAGATATGATGTTGACAAAAGTTAAATCTAGAATTAATATAAGTATATAATTAAATTCTTATATTAAATTTGGAGTTGATATATTATGAATTTCATAGATTCAAAAGAAACTATTGAAGAATTAATAAATAATAATAAAATGGTACTTTTATATTTTGGAAGTAACAGCTGCAATGTATGTAATGTTATGAAACCGAAGGTTGAAGAATTATTAAAGGATTATCCTAAAATTAAAAGTTATCAAGTAGATGTAGAAAAATCATTGGAAATTTCAGCAGCATACAATATATTTACTATTCCTGCTGTTCTTGCTTTTATTGAGGGTAAGGAAATTATTAGAGAAGCAAGACATATCAGTATGCAGGATATAGGTAGTAAGATAAATAGATTCTATAACATAATATTTGAGGAATAGGTAAGATAATAATATTTATTTTTTACTATTGACAAAATAAATATATAAGCATAATATAAGTATATAAGAAATTTCTAATGTTATTTAATAATTTAGGAGGAAGAATTATGTTTCCATTTATGCAAAGACCTATGGTAAAATCAATTGATGTTAATGAAATAAATAACTTAATAGGTAAAATAGATTTAATAGATATAAGAGAAACTTATGAGTATAAAGGTGGACATTTACCAACAGCTAAGAACATTCCAATGGATACAATATTAGAAGCACCTGAAAGATATCTTGATAAGTCAAAGGAATATCATATTATATGTCATTCTGGTTCAAGAAGCTCAATGACCTGTGGAGTTTTAAAGGAACACGGATTCAATATAGTTAATGTAGCAGGCGGCACTGGGAGATATAGAGGAAAACTTGAGAGATAAATCAAATAGATAGACGCACCATTAGAAGTCCTAATGGTGCGTCTATCTAATTTTTTCGTAATATATCTTTAGCATTTTCATCGGAGAATCCAGGAATAAAGTTTCTAACTTCTTTAAACTTTGTGTCTTTTGGCACATCTTCAGGTATATTTAATTTTTCATATAATTTCTTTATATCTATCTTAAGTCCGTTTGCAACCTCATTTAAAGTCATATAGCCTCTTACGTCATCAACGCTGATAGTTTTGCCAGCTGGAATTGACTCTGGAAGAATATTGTATATTCCAACAGATTTGCTTATGAGTATGCCGCTGAGAAATACTAAAATTACTAGTCCTAAGGTAAAAGATGGTTTTAATGTTTTTGTAAATTGTTTAGTTTTCAAACAATCTTCTTTTGGACAAGATAGTACACATAGTTGACAGTTTATACATTCTGAGGAAGTTATATTATTACTTTTTGCCACATCTATATTCATGGGGCAGTTTTTAGTGCAGAGATTACAATTTATACATTTATTTTCGTTTCTTACTATTTTATGAGCACTAATCTTTGAAATTATTCCATATAAGGCTCCCATAGGACATAAATATTTACAAAAAAATCTATCATATAGTATTGAGCCTATAACAGTAACAATTAATAATATAAAGCCAACTAAATTTTCGCTAATCAATGATGATATGCCTTCGCTTAAGTGTGCATAAGCCGCCCAGGGATCATAGGGTGACATCCATAGACCAGCAGTTTTCCAAGCATAATATATTGTGATCAATAAAATAACGTATTTAAGATATCTTAGATAATTATCAAACATCCTTGGCATTTCAAATTTTTTCTTGAAAAGTTTTTTGCCAAATAAGCCGAAAAATTCTTGTAAGGCACCGAAAGGGCATATTAGTCCGCAAAAGCTTCTTCTAAATAGAAGTGCAATTACTATTGTAATTAAAAAAAGTATAACTGTACCAGAATAAATCTTTTGAATAAATGTTCCACTTCCAATTAGGCTATATAAGCTTTCTAATGCACCATAAGGACATAAAGCATGAACAGAAGGCGCCTCACCACCACCCTTAACTTGATGAAGATACCCTTGAATAGTGATCATGAGTAAAAATAACGATAATAATCCCCATCTAATTAGTTTTATTATTTTGTTTTTCTTCAAATTACACACCTCCATTAAAAATATAATTTAATGGTAGTATATAGAAGTGATTAAATTATGAGGTGATTGTGACAAGAATGTGAAATGTATAAAGTCTGTTAATGAGTCAATAATTTTTAAAGAACACTATATTTTATAAAATTAGTGAGTATTTAAAATAAGCATAATTATGGGGTTAAAAAATGAAGAATAAAAAAGCAGTAGGTATCATCACAATAATGCTTGGAATGCTAGTTGCATTAATTCCTAAAGTAATATTTCCTGTGTGTACTAATATGATAGAACTTATAAATGGTAAAACCTTATATATGAAATGTCACTGGTCTGCAATGGCAGAGCTACTGATTGGATTGCTTATTATATTTAACGGAATATTACTCCTTGTATTTAAAAAATATGAAACTCAAATTGCACTTAGCATAATGTTAATTCTTCTTGGCTTAGCTGCACTACTTATTCCTACATTAGTTATTGGAATGTGTGAGGCTCCTAGTATGGCCTGTAGAGTGGGTACAAAACCTGCATTAATAGTAATGAGTATAATAATTATGATATTGGGAGCAGACAATATTTTTTCACATATATGTTACATAAAGTCACAGCAGCTCCATAAAGAAAGAAGTGTAATTAAATAGTGGAAAAGATGAGGTTGACAACAGTTGTATTAGCTATAAAAAACCTTAGAAAACGTTCCTTTAGAACAAAAGGTCTTACAGTAATTGCTGCTGCTTTAACATTCGCAGTTTTTTGTGGAGCATTGTTATCGGAGAGTTTAAACTTAGGTAAAAATTATATGTCAGGGCGAATGGGAGCAGACATTATGGTTGTCCCCCGTGGATGCGCCTTAAAACTTCAGAATACCCTATTAAAAAGTGAGTCTAATACCTTTTATATGAAAGAAAATCTAATAGATAAAATTTCAGAAGTACCTGGAATAGAAAAGATATCTCCTCAATTATTGATTGGATCTCTTAATGCATCCTGTTGTACGGTTCCAGTACAATTAATAGGATTTGACCCTAATACAGATTTTACAATAAAGTCTTGGATGACAAAGATTGATAGCAGTAAGCTAGGCTTTGGTGAGGTTGTAATAGGCAGTCGTGTAAATGCAGCAGTTGGTTCAGATATATGGTTGTTTGGTCAGCCTCTTAAGGTAGCAGCAACACTAGATGATACAGGAATTGGTTTCGATTCTTCAGTATTTATGACAATAGAAACTGCTAAACATATGATAGAAACATCAGAACAAGCGGCAGTTCATCCTGCAGGAAGTGGAAATGAGCAGGTATCTGCATTATTTATTAAATTAACTATTGCTTCAGACGCATCTGAAGCAGCTAGAATGATATTGAGTGAATATCCTCAAACAGATGTTGTTATCTTGAATGATATGATGGACAATATTAATGCTCAAATAAGAAATATAAAAGGTTTAACATACTGCATTCAAGGACTTTTATGGATATCAGCTATTTTAATCCTTACAGTTATATATACCTTTGCAGCAAATGAACGGAAACGTGAATTTGGATTGTTTTTGGCATTAGGTGCTACTCGTAAGAAACTTGCAAACTTACTTATAGCTGAAACATTACTTATAAGCATACTCGGAGCACTAATAGGAGTAGTGGCAGCAAGTTTTATTATGTTCGAATTTCGTATGTTAATTGCAATATCACTAGGAATTCCATATATGCAGCCAACAATACAATCAGTATTTAGATTAGCAGCCATGAGTATGCTGATCACAGTATTAACAGGTATAATTGCCTGCATATATTCTCTAAAACGTATAGAACATCAGGAAACACATGTTATGATAAGGGAGCTTGAATAAATGATGCTGGAGTTGATACAGTTGAAAAAAGTGTATGAAAGAGAGAAGCTGCCATCATTTACGGTAGTAAATGACGTGAATATGAAAATTATGAATGGAGATTTTATAAGCATTATTGGAAGGTCAGGCAGTGGGAAATCAACTATATTAAATATGATTGTGGGTCTGCTGAGACCTACTTCGGGCAGGGTTTTAATTGATGGTGATGATTTATGGTCTATGAATGATAGAGATATGTCAGTTATCCGTTGTTCTAAAATTGGATATATTCCTCAGGGGCAAAGTCTTCTTTCAAATTTATCAATTTTAGATAATATCCGCTTGCCGTTCTGTTTATCCAAGGGAAAAGGAAACGGCATTGAGCTTGCAAAGAATCTTCTAGAAGCGCTAGGATTACAGCACTTGGCTGAAAGATATCCAGCAGAGCTTTCTGGTGGTGAAATGAAAAGAGCTGCTATTGCACGAGCACTTATAAACAATCCGGAAATTTTAATTGCGGATGAACCTACTGGTGATTTAGATGAAGAAACTATTAAAGAAGTGATGAAATTATTCAATAATATAAATTCTAGGGGCACTACCATTGTTATGGTCACCCATGAGAATGATATTACAAGCATTGGTAACAGATTGTGTATAATGTCTTTAGGAAAATTGATTGAGAAAAAAGTAATATAACCTGTATACTCTAAGTAATGGTAGATATTAATTAGGGTATACAGGCTATATTTAATGTGATATAAATATTCAGAAAAAATTACAAATTATTTCAATAAGGAAATTTTCATTTTAATAAAGCTTACTTTAAGCTAAGAATTTAAGGCTCTTATATTATCTATTGGCACAATGAAGTAGAATTCAGTTCCATCAGAAGCTGAGCTTTGCGCGCCATATTCAAAACCGTGTGCTTTTAAAATTTCTCTACAGATTGGAAGACCTAAACCGATTCCGCCGCTTTGAGAGCCTTTATAATACTTATCCCAGATGTCTTGTATTGAGTTATTTTCTATACTTATTCCATAATTTTTTACAGAAAGTTTTAAGGAGTCACTTGTAATAGAAGTATAGATTTCTATTTTGTTATTTTCAGAGCTGAATTTAACTGCGTTATCAATAAAATTGTATAATACCCTATGGAGATACCTTTTATCTGCATAGATTTCTACAGGCTCAATAGAAATATCAAAAGATAAACTCTTTTTACTAATTATAGGATTAAATTGGTTGATACAACTGTGTACAAGTTCAGACAAACTAATTGACTCTTTAGATGGGGAGTAGGCACTATCTTGAAGCTTTGACAGTTGCAGTAAATCCATAACAAGAGAATTTAATCTATCCACTTCTTTAATAATTTCATCAGCATATTTTTTAGTGGTTCTTTCATCAACTATCTCATCTAATACCGCTTCACTATAGCTTCTAATTACACTTAAAGGAGTTTTAAAATCATGTGATACATTTGCAATAAAATCTCTTTGAAGCTGATATTTCTTTTTTAAATCTGCAGCCATTTGAGTAAGGCTAATTGATAGTTCCCCTATTTCATCATTAGTCTTAACAGTACAGTCTACATCAAAGTTACCTTTAGATATTGAAGAAGCCACCTTTTGAAGCTTTAGTATAGGTCTTGTAAATTTTTTACCTACATAAGATATTAATGGTATGGAAAGTAAAATTGAAGAAATAAATATGAAAAACAAAATAATATAAACTACTTTTAAATAATCTGATGAATATTTATTATTTTGGAAAACCACAATATCTCCAAAATTAGTTTGCAGCTTATAGTACAAAAATTCAGCACCCATGCCATTTTGAAAAATACCTTTAGTTTTAAAGCTATTTTCACTTGCAGAACGTAAAAATGGCATCATACCCATCTTACCGTGAGTTAAAGATGTGATATTATTTTCGGTTATAAGTATAGCACTTATGCTTGTATCAGTAATTTGCTGATTTGAGTTTAGGGAGGTATATATTTCCTTTGCGGAGGCTTCTAAACTGTCGTACTGCTGATTAAGATAAAATTTAGACAAGAAAATGCTGCTTGTCATAAGACTCAAGGCAACAATTAAAGTTATTATAAGCATAAAATATTTTATAAGTTTTATTGTTATTTTATCCATAAATACTCCTCCAACATATTAAGGCATTAGCTTATATCCTACTCCCCAAACAGTTTGAAGATGAGTTTCGCAAAAGCTTATTTTTTCTCGCAGTTTTTTTATATGAGTATCAACAGTTCGAGAATCACCCATAAAATCATATCTCCAAACTGTACTTAACAGCTGCTCTCTGTTGAAAACCTGTCCAGTATTCTTGCTTAAGAATAGCAAAAGATCAAATTCTTTTGGAGTCAGATAAATAGTCTCATTATTTTCTTGAACTTCTCTACTTTCCTCTAAGATAGTTAAAGTCTCAAAGTTAAGGCATTTTTTTTCACTGGCTTTATTAATTCTTAAATTTACACGTAAAACCAGTTCTCTCATACTGATTGGCTTGACCATATAGTCATCAGCCCCTAATTCTAAACCAAAAATTCTATCATCTTCCTCACCTCTGGCAGTGGTCAAAATAACAGGGGTATTACCTATAGCCTTAATTTTTCTTAAGAGAGCCCATCCATCTTTACCTGGAAGCATAATATCAAGAATTATTAGGTCAAAAACTTCATTAGCTATTATATTTTCAGCACTTTTACCATCAAAAGCACAAATTACATCATAATTTTCTTTTCTTAAATATAGAGCCATTACTTCAGAAAGCTTAGTTTCATCTTCAACAATAAGAATTTTTTTATTCATAACAGAACCTGCCTTATTATTTATTATTCTATTAATATTATAATTGTAATTTATATATTTGAGCAAAGATTGTTTTAAATGTGATGAATTTGTGAAATCCTTGTTAGATTGCTCTTAGAATTTAATTTCTACTTTAATTCTTCACTGAAATTTTTATACAATAACAGACATTATATTTTTGCAAGTTCATCACAATTACACCAATATTTAAACAAAATATTTAGATATTATAAAGATATACCACAGAAGTGGCAATTATGGTAAATGAGGAGGAATTAAGAATGAAAAAAAGAAACATTATTGCAGCTTTAGCACTTTCTATGGCAGTAGGTATGGGGGCAACTGCATATGCTGCATCTACCGACAACACTACTGCAGGAATAACTGGTCAAAGACTAGGACTAGGCCGAATAACTTTTATGAGAGGGTATGATTATATAACAAATGTCCTGAAAAATAAGTTGGGCTTATCTGATACTGATATTACAAACGCAATAAACTCTGGGAAAAGACCTTATGATTTAGCAGCTGAAAAAGGAATGTCTGATGAACAATTAAAAGCATATTTAATTGAAGAAAGATCCAAAGCAATAGATGATGCTGTAGCTAAAGATACAATTACAAAGGAAGAGGGAGAAAACTTAAAAGCAAAATTGAATACTAACATTCAAAATTGCACTGGGAATTTTGGTCAAAGACAAGGCCTAGGAAGAGGTCAAGGCCGTGGAATGACAGGCAATGGGCAAGGTAGCGGCTGCTTGGTTACACCAAGCAAATAATTTTAAATAAAATATCAAGAAATTTAGAAAAGAGGATGACATAAAGTAATCTTCTTTTTATTTAGGCTGTAATCTCTTTATTTTATATTGTCTATATAACTTTTCATATTTTCCAATGTCATTGAACCAATATGTTTATCCACAATATTTCCTTCTTTATCTATAAAATATGAAGTAGGTATTGATACAATTTGATATTTGATTCCAGCATCATTATCTGAATCTAATAATACTGGGAAAGTGTATTTGTTGTTTTTTATAAAGTTTTGTGCAGTAGTATTATCTGTATCTATGTTAACAGCTAATATGACTAAATCAGAATCCTTGGTTTCCAGATAAAGCTTTTGAATATCAGGCATTTCAGCTTTACATGGAGGACACCAGCTTGCCCAGAAGTTCAAGAATATTTTTTTCCCTTTGAAGTCACTTAATGAAACTTCTTTACCATTTAAATCTTTGAGTTTAAAATCAGCAGCTTTTACCTTAGCATTCTTAAAGGTAGTTTTATTGTTAGAAGTAGTATTGTTATTATTTTGTTCTGATACAGGACTGTTATTAGTTGAAGTTTGCTTTTGAGTAGAGTCAGAGTTCTGCTTAGAAGTTATAGCTGCAGGACTTTTGCTAAGTGATTTATTATAATTGTAAACTGTATATATGGAGCCACCTATTATAACTAATATTCCTAAAGCTATTAACGTTTTTTTCATGTAAATCTCTCCTTTTATTAGAAGTTAATAAAATTTAAGTATTGGCTTAAAATACCTATCTTATTTGTAAATATTAAAACTCCCATTACAATCATTAATATTCCGCTTATCACAGAAATTATTTTTAAGTATCGTCCTAAATTTCTTATCCTTGATGATAAGCTATCAATTGCCAAAGCTGTCAGAATAAACGGTACTGCAAGACCTAAGGAATAGAAAACTAGAAGCATAATTCCCTTACTTATGGTTTCCATACTGCTTGCATAAACAAGTATAGACGATAATATTGGTCCAACACAAGGTGTCCATCCTGCAGCGAAAGCCATGCCCATCAAGAAAGAACCCAAAGTACCATTTGTTCTGCTAAATGAAAGAAATCTTTTTTCACGATAAAATAAGTTTATCTTGAATATTCCTGTTGTATGTAATCCAAAAATAAATATTAAAACACCTGAAATCTTCCTGAATATTTCTTGATTTGTAATAAAAATTTTTCCTAATGATGTTATTGAAGCTCCCATTATGATAAATATTAGAGAGAAACCAATAACAAATCCAAATGATTTGTAAAGAACATATAAATTAGATTTCTTGTTTTTAGTTTCACCAATGGTTGTACCCGTAATGTAACTTACATAAGCAGGAACAAGGGGTAAAACACAAGGAGAAAGAAAAGACAATAACCCTGCGGAAAATGCCAATATAAAAGATACATTATTCATTATGTTACCATCCTTTTGCATCACATCAAGTAATATTTTTTATTAAATGATATTAAATATTATAGTCACATTATACCATAATATTCATATTAGTATATTGTGATATCTAAATACAGGGATATATTATCATGAAATAGATTGAAGTAAAAGACTTTTGAGTGTTAAAGTTCTGTAAATAGATTCCATGCATAATAACCATAATTATAAATTTATTTATTTTAACTTGATACATATTTTTTAATACAGCTTGACATATTTTGAAAATCTAATATAATATTCTGTGCATACCCTGTATGGGTATATGACGGTGACGTTAAAGATTAATAATCTTTTGCGTTTTTAAGAAATTTCAGGAGTGATGGGCGTGAAAAAAATATTTGAACTATGGAAGAAGTACTCATACGTACTATTACTAGCATTTGTAATTGTAAGCCTATTTGATTTTAGAATAGGTATGGCAGCAATTATTTGTATGATTGCGCCTATAGTTGTTTCAATATTTAGAGGCAGATATTGGTGTGGTAATTTATGTCCAAGGGGAAACTTCTACGATAATGTTGTATCAAAATTTAGCAAGAATAGACCAGTTCCAAAGTTTTTAAAGTCAGCTTATTTTAGAATGTTTGTTGTTTTGTTCATGCTTACGATGTTTGGATTTGGTATTAAGCAAAACTTAGGAAATTTGGATGGAATTGGCATGGTATTTTATAGAATAATAGTAATCACTACTTTAATTGGAGTGGGATTATCATTTTTCTATAATAATAGAACCTGGTGTCACATTTGTCCTATGGGAAGTATAGCTGCATTTATATCTTATCTCAAAAAAGATAATAGAAGAGCATTAGAAGTAACTGATACTTGTGTGAATTGTAAGATATGTGCTAAAAAGTGTCCTATGGGTATTTTGCCGTATGAGTATAAGGATGATGTGTTAAGCCATCAGGATTGTATCCAATGTGCTAAGTGCGTGATTGCATGCCCTAAAAAATCTATTGGGTATGATAAATTGCAATAAGAGTTGAAGCTATTGAACTACTTGCCCTAGACGGGCCGTTCAGTTTAGCGGATATGGTCGGTTTATCAGAAAATACAGTTAATATAGGTTTTTTCTCAAAAATATCCTTTGCTCTAAAAGTGGATCACCTTTGCAAATGTATTGACGAATTTAAAAGATAATAGTATTATATTCATATACCCCTAATGGGTATATTGATTTCCGTTTTGTATAATGCAAAGGTTTCAAGTATGACTTTATGTTTTTAAATATAAGGAGGAAAAGATTATGTCTATGAATATTAATCAATCAAATTTTAGTGAGGTAATAAATAGAGATATACCTGTAGTGGTAGATTTTTGGGCAGCATGGTGCGGACCTTGTAAAATGCTTGGTCCGGTTATAGAGGAAATTGCAGATGAACTAGAAGGCAAAGCTGTGGTTGGAAAGGTAAATGTTGATGAAAATCAAGATATAGCAATGAAATATAAAGTGTTTAGCATACCGACAGTTTTAGTATTTAAGAACGGACAGGTTATTGATCAATTTGTTGGATTTATGCCAAAAGCTGCTATTATGGATAAACTTGAAAAACACATATAACTATAATTGAAAGAGTCAAATATATTTAGTTTAATACAGCATTACTCTTAAGAGGTGGATGATAAGATGGGCGAAAGATATGATATAGCTATTGTAGGAAGTGGACCTGCAGGAATAACAGCAGCAATTAATGCAAAAATCCGAAATAAAAAGATAATAATTTTTGGTTATGAAAACTTAAGCAATAAGTTATACCTTGCACCTAAGATAAATAATTATGTTGGTTTTTATGGAATCAGCGGCAAGGATCTAACTGAAAAGTTTAAGGAACATTTAACTGAAATTGATATTCAGATAACCTATGAAAGAGTAGACAGCATATATGCCATGGGAGAATATTATGCTTTAATGGTTAACGATAAAATTTATGAGGCTTCATCTTTAATTTTAGCTACAGGAGTTTCCTTTGGAAAGCCATTTAAAGGTGAAAGTGAGTTCCTTGGAAGAGGGGTTGGATACTGTGCAACCTGCGATGCTCCATTATATAAGAATAAAGTAGTTACTATAATAGGTTATAATAAGGAATCCATGGAAGAAGCAAACTATGTTAGCGAACTAGCTTCTAAGGTTTATTTTATACCCATGTTTAAAGGTGAATATGATTTAAACGAGAATATAGAAATCGTAAATGATAGGCCTGTAGAAATAATTGGCGATAATCATGTCAATAAAGTTATATTAAAAAATATTGAATTAGATGATTAGAAGCAGGCTTGAATAGTATAATAAGGAAACAAAAATTTATTACTTTTCTGTTTAATTAGGCATTTTTAGCCTTATAAGTTATAATATAAATGTAAAAACTTTCAAAGGGGTGGTAAATTGAATCCAACAGCATTTAATTTATTTGGTCTGCCTATAAAATGGTATGGAATACTTATTGCGAGCGGTATGATGCTTGGAATGATACTAGCACAATACACATGCAAGTATAGAGATATTGATTATGATACATTCATAAATACTATCTTATTAGCACTGCCATTAGGTATTATAGGTGCAAGACTATATTATGTATTATTTGAATTTGACTATTACAAAAATAATATAGGCCAAATTCTAAACATCAGACAGGGCGGTTTGGCTATACACGGAGGTTTAATAGCTGGTGTGCTAACTGCATTTCTCTGCCTAAGACATAAAAAAATAAATTTTTTTAAATTAGGTGATGTTGCGGTTCCGTCTATTATACTTGCTCAAGCAATGGGAAGATGGGGGAACTTTTTTAATCAAGAAGCCCACGGTGGACCAGTAAGCTATGACTTTATAAAACATTTTCCTCAGTTTATTCAAAAGGGAATGTTTATAGAAGGCAGCTATTATCATCCAACTTTCCTATATGAGTCTATATGGAATATTTGCGTGTTTGTTATTCTTCTTGTAATCTTAAAGAAAAGCAAGAAAATCGGAATAGTATTTTTCACGTATATAGGTCTATATTCTATGGGTAGATTTTTTATAGAAGGACTAAGAACTGATAGCTTAATGCTTGGAAATATAAAAATAGCTCAGCTTGTCAGTCTATCGGGAGTTGTATTGTGGTTTTTAGCATTAGCTTTTTACTATTTTAAAAACAAAATAAAGCAAAACAATTAATTTTTTTATGATAACTTATGACCAATTTGGTCATAAGTTATCATACCTCTCATTAAAAGAATATTTTTTAAAGAATGAGGTATAAATGTAATGACTAAGATAATAGAAGAACTTCAGCAAGATAGAAAAATGATTTTTAGCTTGATTCAGAAGAAAGGACCATTAACTAAACGGGCAATTGAAAATTTAACTAAACTAAAACTTACCACATTAAACAGAATAATAAATGATTTAATTTCTAAAGAACTAATTATTGAAGAGTCTGTGGGAGAATCTACTGGTGGCAGAAAACCTGCACTATACAATGTAAACTCATCAAAGTTTTATAGCATCGGTATTGACATATCAAGAACGTATACCCAAATTGTACTTACAAATTTAAAGATGCAGATTATAAAAGAGAAAAGATTTTCAGGAGAAGATTGGTATTCATCTGAAGATTTAGTAGAACGTATTGTAGAAGTTGTTAACGGCCTCTTATATGCAATCAATATAACAAGCGACTATTTGTTAGGAGTTGGTGTGGGAGTAATAGGGCCTTTAGAAAGAGAAAAAGGAATTGAAACAAGCTCTGTAAATATGGAAAAAGCAAGTTTTAAATCCAAATTTATAAAAGAGAGTTTAGAAAGCAGGCTAGGACTACCTGTAATTATTGATAACGGTGCTAACTGTGCAGTACTAGGAGAGTATTTTTATGGATTTGGAAAAGGATATGACAATATTGCTTACTTTAATTGTGGAATGGGTATCAGAACAGGAGTTATAACTTCCGGAAAAATAATCAGGGCAATAAATGATAGAGAAGATGCATTTGGGCACATGGTTATAAGTATTGACGGAAGGGAATGCTACTGTGGAAACCGTGGATGCGTGGAAAGCTATTCATCCATATATTCAATTATAAAGGAATTTAAAAGTAAGTTTAAAAAAGAAAATAAAAGCTCAACAGAGAATTACTTGAATTCTATTGATTATAAGGAGGTTTTTAATTTGGCTAATGAAGGTGAGCCAATATCGAAAGCAGTAGTAAGTAATTCTGCTATTGTTTTTGGAACGGCTCTTGCAAATTATATAAACCTTCTTAATCCCCAATTAGTGATTTTAAGCGGGCCAACAATTTATAACTCGGATATTTTTTATAAGCTTTCTACAGAAGTGGCTATCAAAAAAATTAATGCAGCAAATGCAAATATTAAATTTAGTAAGGGTGGATATTTTAAGGAATATACTATGGCTGTCGGAGCAGCGGCTATGGTTATAGAAGCTTATATTTCACTCGGAGCAGAAAGGAGACAACAATGACATTATTAACTATACAAATATTAATTTTATCAATAGCAGCAGGGATTTTTGGCTCAATTTTAGGCTTAGGCGGTGGAATTATTATTACTCCAGCCTTAACATTATTATTTGGAATTGATATTAAATACGCAATTGGTGCAAGCATAGTTTCAGTAATTGCTACTTCCAGCGGTGCAGCAATAGCATATATAAAGGATAAAATAACAAATATAAGAATTGGAATGTTTTTAGAGATAGCAACCACACTTGGCGCTATTACAGGTGCATTTATAAGCGGTTTAATAGATTCAAAATATCTTTATGTTATATTTGGAGTTCTTCTTCTTTATTCCGCAATTGCAATGCTTAAGAAGAAGGGGCAGGAACTGCCTAAAGATGTAAAAACACATCCAATGGCAGATAAGTTAAGATTAAATGGAGAGTATTATGATAAGGTGTTAAAACAAAAGGTAAGCTATAATGTTGACGGAGTATATGGTGGATTCAGTATGATGTATGTAGCCGGCGTAATATCAGGACTTCTTGGAATTGGCAGCGGAATATTTAAAGTTATGGCTATGGATTTATTTATGAAACTTCCTCTTAAGGTTTCTAGTGCTACGAGTAATTTTATGATAGGTGTTACAGCTGCAGCAAGTGCAGGAGTTTATTTATTAAGAGGAAATATAGATCCTAAAATAGCTGCTCCTGTAGCTTTAGGTGTATTGGTAGGTGCCACGATAGGTACAAAAATTATGCAGAATTTAAGAAGCAAGACTATTAGAATGATTTTTATACCGGTATTGGTGTTTGTATCAATACAGATGATTGTGAAGGGCTTTAAATTATAAATCAGTGCATATACATCATAATGAATTCTAGGAGGGATATAATGAGTGAAGAAAATAATAGTAAAATAGAAGAAATGGAGATAATAATAAGTAATTTTCTTAGAATAGGTGTTGTTTTGAGCGCTACTATTGTTTTTATTGGTCTTTTAATGTTTTTAGTTTCAGGTAATAGTGGTTATAGTGGAGATTACTTTCCAACTACACCAACAGAAATATTTAATGGCGTGCTTCTTTTAAAACCTTATGCCATTATACTTTTAGGCTTAATAATATTAATATTGACACCAGTGTTTAGAGTTGGTGTGTCAATTTTAGTATTTGTAAAGGAAAAGGATTTTTTGTATGTTAAAATTACCTCATTTGTTTTTCTAATTCTGATAGTTAGTTTTATCTTGGGTAAAGTGGAATAAAAATTAATATTTAATCACCATCGTACTCTATATAATAGACACATAATTTGATCTTAAGTATCTGAAATGCCAGTGAAAGAACTAATTTTACTTACAATGAGTTTATAGAAAGTAACGAATATAGTTCATACTCTTCCATCTCAAGAGGAATAGTTAAGAAGCTACTAGAAGATATTTCAGCTCTCATACCAGACTTTAGAGTTAAGCAAAGAAAAGGAGCCTTTGCAATAACACCTGATGACAGAATAAAGAATAACGCAATTACAGTTTGGATAGGAAGATCTCAAATAAAAATAGAGTTTTATAAAGAGGAGAAAAAGCCTTATTATTCCCAAGAAGAGATTACTCAAGAGCTTATAGAAAGAGTAAGAAGAAAGCTTACATCCGTATAGGAAGCATTGTATTGATATTTTTAAAGTTATATGAGTAAAGCACAGTTCTGAGACATTAAGCTCAGAACTTTTAATTTTTATTTTAGAATTTTATGTTTGAAAAATTGGAAACTTTACTGAACTCAATTCGTACAAATAAAGAGGAGGGGTCGAGATGAAGAAATTTATAATAATATTTTTACTATCATCTATCGTAATTTCAGCTTCAGGCTGTGCAAAGAGCCAAGTTAAGCCACTAGAGAAACTAGATACACCATCAATAACCACTAAAAAACCTGTAACAAGTCAATATCAACCACAAGATAAATTATCAGACAAGTATACTTCTGAGCAAGCTGAGAAAAACGGTGATATAGTAAATGTAAGGGGTAAAGTTGCAAACCAAGAAAAGTTATTAAAATTCATTGAAAATTACCAAAATAAAAAGACTATCATTGGAGACATGGTAAGAATAACAAATTACACTACTGAAGGAGATGCCATAATCACTGATTTAATTATAGACAGCAATGGAATGAAACTTATAGAAGATACTACAAGAGATAAATTCAGCAATGCTCAGGATAGGAAGAGGACAGAATTTAGAGTGTCTGACATAGTAAAAACTGAAAAACCTGAAGGCATAACTTATACGGCCAAAATTGATAAAGGTGAAGAAAGATATTTAGCTTATACAAGTAGTAAATAACTCCAGACCTATTAAAAAGAGTACAAGTTAATATGTAATTATAATTCATAAATAATATTTGGGTATAAAATTATTAATCTATTTTCTGCCAAGTATCGTGTAGAAACCAGTTGTAATTCCCTAGTATTACCTTAACAGCTTAATATGTTATAATTTATTAATAGTATAATTAACAACATGGCTAATAAAGGGCTCTTGAGATGTTAGATTCCGAAAGATTAAGAAGACCTTATATGATAATAATTACTGGAGCATCTGTCACAGGCAAGACAGTAATTAGTAAAAGCTTATCAACTAAATTCAATCTTCCTGCATTGAATAAAGATGAAATTTAGGATACAAAAGAGACAAATTTTTTGTTTTACAAAAATGGAGGCGTACAAATGAGTATAGAAAGAGTAAAAGAATATTTTAAACAATGGGATATGGAAAACAAAATACTAGAATTTGATGTTTCAAGCGCCACTGTTTATTTGGCAGCAAAGGCAGTAGGGTGTGAACCTAAGAGGATAGCAAAAACATTGTCTTTTAAAATAGATAAAAGCGCTATTTTGGTTGTTGTTGCAGGTGATGGACAAATTGATAATCAAAAATATAAAGCTCAATTTGCAACAAAAGCAAAAATGCTTTCTCCAGATGAAGTATTTGATTTTATAGGTCACGCTATTGGCGGGGTTTGTCCTTTTGGTATCAATGAAGGGGTCGCTGTTTACCTTGACGAGTCATTAAAAAGATTTGAAACAGTATATCCTGCCTGTGGTAGTAGTAATAGTGCAATTGAACTGACAATTGGAGAACTTGAAAAATATTCAAACTTTTCTTTGTGGGTTGATGTTTGTAAAGGATGGATTTAAGTTTTAATTAGCATCCTAATATTACCAAATCACCTAAAAGGAAGGATAGGGTATGAGAATATTTAAGACAATAGGACTAGTTATACTTTACATAATAGGAATAATACTATTTGCTACAATACTGGCTCTAGGAACAATATTTACATACTTCCCACTACAGCTACTTATATATGGCAGAGGAGATTACCTTTTATTCGTTTCAGGCAATGCAAATATGATACCTGTTTACATGATAATGGGGTTGATTATCTACTTTGCAATTAAATTAAAACAGAAACTATTCAAAAGAAAAGATGAGCTAATAGAGCCTTTAGAGGAGGAAGAGCCTTTAGATACTGAAGTACTTAGCAAGAAAGAGAAAACAATTCTTGATTTATTGAATAAGCTTATGGCATTTGATGGTATAGCAGCAAAAGTATTCAAGATAATAAAAATTTGCTACATACCTGCATTAATAATAGCAATTTACTGTGGATTAACAAGTTATACAATTTTGTATAAAGAAAACATAAAATTAGGTTCACCAGTAAAACCTGCAGGAACAATTTATAAATACACTGATATAAAAAGTATTGATGTCAGGATACATAAATATAAAAGGAACTCTTATGAGCCTAGATACACAATTACACTTAACGATGAAAAAACTGTAAATCTCTTTGGTGGCAGCATGCATGAAGAAGGTGGTAAGAGCTTTGAGTACATTTTAATGGACTTAGACGAAACGTTGAAAGCTAAAGGTGTTTCTAAAACAGTAGATAAAACAAACTTTGAGAACTATGCAAAAGGTTTAGACAAAAGCTTTATTAGTAGAATAGAGAAGCTGTTTGATAATAAATAAATCAACATTTAGAATAGTACTTAAAGGGTATAATAAGGTCAGTTATTTGGACACGTAAGGATGATGAAGTGAAAATTAAAGTAAGCTTCTTCTAGTATAAAAGCTATCGGATAATATCTGATAGCTTTTTCGGATATAATAGAGTAAAACAAATGAAAGGAGAGTGATAAGATGTCTGATCAGAAGATGCATGAAAAAGCTAATAGATTGGTTAATGAGAAGAGTCCATACCTATTACAGCATGCATATAACCCGGTAGATTGGTATCCTTGGTCTGATGAAGCCTTTGCAAAAGCAAATTCAGAAGACAAACCCATATTCCTTTCTGTGGGTTACTCGACCTGCCATTGGTGCCACGTCATGGAACGGGAATCCTTCGAGGATAAAGAAGTATCAGAACTTCTAAATAAATATTTTATATCAATAAAAGTTGATAAAGAAGAAAGGCCTGATATAGACAGCATCTATATGACTGTATGCCAAGCGTTGACAGGCAGCGGCGGGTGGCCTATGACTATACTTATGACACCTGATAAAAAGCCTTTTTATGCTGGTACATATTTTCCTAAGAAAAGCAAGTATGGAAGACCTGGCTTAATGGATGTTTTATATTCAGTAGAAGAGGCGTGGAGAACTAAAAAAGATGACCTTATCAGTTCCAGTGAAGAAATAGTTAATGCCATAGGAAAATCAAATATAGGAAATAGTAAAAATAAGTTAAGCAGGGCCTCTGTGAGGGAAGCTTATAAAGAACTTAAGGATAGCTTTGATCCCGTATATGGAGGAATTGGAGAAGCACCAAAGTTTCCTATACCACATAACTTAATGTTTTTAATGAGATATTATTACCTTTATGAGGATAAGAAAGCTTTGGAAATAGTAGAAAAGACCTTGGAAGGTATGTATAAGGGAGGCATATTTGATCATGTAGGCTTTGGTTTTTCAAGATACTCTGTAGATAGAAAGTGGCTTGTGCCTCACTTTGAAAAAATGTTATATGATAATGCTCTCTTGGCTCTTGCATATACTGAAGCTTATCAGATTACCGGAAAAGAACTTTATAAAGAAACAGCAGAAAAAATATTTAAATATATTTTAAAAGTTATGACATCTGAGGAAGGTGGCTTTTATTGTGCAGAGGATGCAGATTCAGAAGGCGTTGAAGGAAAATTCTATGTATGGGATGTAAAAGAAGTTTTAAGCGTGCTTGGAGAAGAAGAAGGCAAAATTTATTGTGATTATTATAATATCACCGAAAGAGGAAACTTCGAGGGCAAGAGTATTCCAAATCTAATTGCACAAGAAATTCATGAATTGGAAAAGGATGAAGACTTAAAACAGAGATTGGATAGGGCGAGGGGGAAGCTATTCAACTATAGAGATAAAAGGGTTCATCCTCATAAGGATGACAAGATACTTACTTCATGGAATGGACTTATGATAGCAGCATTTGCTTATGCAGGAAGAGTATTTGGAAAAGCGGAATATACTGAGGCTGCGATAAAGGCTGTTAGATTTATATTTGAAAAGCTTGTTAATTCAGAGGGCAGACTGCTTGCAAGATATAGAGATAAGGAAAGTGCACATTTAGCTTATTTGGAGGATTATGCTTTTCTCACTTGGGGGCTTATTGAACTGTATGAGAATACATTAGATAAAACTTATTTAGATAAAGCTGTAAATCTTAATAAAGAGATGATAATGCAGTTTTGGGATGAAAAAGAAGGAGGATTTTATCTTTACAGTAAAGATGCTGAGGAGCTTATTATAAGACCTAAGGAGGTATATGATGGAGCAATACCTTCAGGAAATTCAGCAGCAGCTCTTAATCTTATAAGGCTTTCAAGGATTACTGAAAGCAGGGAACTTGAGGAAATGGCGGAAAAACAGTTTGAAGTGTTTGGACGTGATGTTCAAAGAATGCCAAGCGCTCATTCTTTATTTATGACTGCATTTTTATATGCTGACATAGGAGGCAAATCTGTAGCTGTGGCAGGAAGCAAAGAAGATAAGAGCATAAAAGCAATGAAAAATGAAATTGATAACAGATATCTTCCTTTTACTACCTTTGCATTAAAAGAAAATGATACACAATATAAAATGGTTGATGCTATGGCTGCTGCATATATTTGTCAAAACTATTCCTGCAGCGAACCTGTTACAGAATTAGAGGAGTTTAAAAATCTTTTGGACTTTAAGAGTAAATTTTAAGGTTGCAACAAAATCTTACAACTATATTGACAATTGCAGGCTTATAATAGTATAATATGATGCAATTAAATTTATAAATTCTTTGACGAGAAGAGTACTTTTTTAGAATTCTCAAAGAGAGCCGGCGTTTGGTGAAAGACCGGAAGAATATAAAAAAGGAAGAGAGCCTCTGAGAAGCTGCCTGAAGTTAAAATTTTAATGCGTAGGGTGAGCCGCTGACTGCGTTAAAGTTTCGAGTGGATGTGAGTTTTTTAGTATTTACATCAACTAGAGTGGTACCACGGTTATTATGCCCGTCTCTATATTTTTAGAGACGGGCTTTTTATATACATAAACAAATTTCGTGCTTATAAAAGTTCATAATAGCTAAGAATATATATAAATATTTATCTACTTAAGAAGATATCTTCTTAAGTAGATAACTTCTTATATATTTACATATTTATATAGCTGTGAGAAATCTAGAGCTTTAATTAGGCACAAACAGTTAATATTATATAGGAGATGATTTTATGGATTACAAAAAGCTGGTTGCTGAAAGAATAAAAGAACATGTTGACCTTGAATTTAATCTAATAGAAAGATTGATAGAAATTCCACCAAGACCTGAAATGGGAGACTTTGCTTTTCCTTGTTTTCAGCTTTCAAAGGTTTTAAGAAAAGCTCCTGTGATGATTGCAGAAGAGCTTAAGGGAAAGATAAATAAGGAAGGCTTTGAAAAGATAGAAAGTCAAGGACCTTATTTAAATTTCTTTATGGATAAGGGAAACTTTATAAAGGATCATGTGGAAAGGGTTTTAAGTGAAGGAGAAAAATATGGTGCTTCAAGTATAGGTGAAGGCAAAAATGTTATAGTAGAATATTCTTCGCCCAATATAGCTAAGAATTTCCACGTTGGCCACTTAACTACTACAGTTATAGGAAACGCGCTATACAGAATGATGGGCTTTGAAGGTTATAATGCTATTGGAGTTAATCATCTTGGAGACTGGGGAACACAATATGGAAGGCTTATTGCTGCTTATCATAGATGGGTAGACATAGAAGCTTTAAATAAAAATGCTATTCGTGAGCTTGAAAGACTTTATGTTAAATTTTATGAAGAGGCTGAAAAAGATTCTTCCTTAGAGGATATATCAAGAAAACATTTTAAAAATCTTGAAGATGGCTGTGAGGAAGAAGTAAAGCTTTGGAATACTTTTAAGGAACTTAGCCTGAAGGAATTTAAAAGAGTTTACGATATGCTTGGAGTTAAATTTGATTCCTATGCGGGGGAAAGCTTTTACAGTGATAAGATGGATGCTGTAGTAGAAGAAATAGCACAAAAGGGGATTTTAACTGAAAGCAATGGAGCGCAAGTAGTAATGCTTGATAAATATAATATGCCTCCATGCATAATTAAAAAATCAGATGGTGCAACTATCTATGCAACAAGAGACTTGGCTGCGGCTATGTATAGAAAGAAAATCTATGACTTTTATGAAAATATTTATGTGGTTGGTTCTTCACAATCACTTCATTTTAAGCAGGTATTTACAACTCTTAAGCTTATGGGTCATGAATGGGCTGAAGACTGCAAGCACGTAGGTTTTGGACTTGTTAAGTTTGCAGAAGGCAAGTTCTCAACAAGAAGCGGTAACGCTATATATCTTGAAGAACTTTTAAATGAAGCTGTTGTAAAGGCGTTAGAAGTAATAAATGAAAAGAATCCAAATCTTGAGAATAAGGAAGAAGTGGCTAAAAAGATAGGTATCGGTTCTATAGTGTTTACTTATCTTAAGAATAACAGAGAAAAAGATATTATATTTGATTGGAAGGAAATGCTTAACTTTGAAGGTGAAACAGGTCCTTATGTACAATACACCTATGCAAGGGGTAAGAGTATATTAAGAAAAGCTGGGGAAATAAAAGGGACTGTAAATTACAGCAAGGTAACAAGCAGTGAAGAGTTTGAACTTGTTAAGGCAATATCAAGATTACAAGATGCAGTACTGCTTGCTATTGATAAACTTGAGCCTTCCATCGTAACAAGACATGTTATAGAGATTGCTAAAGCTTTTAATAAATTCTACAATGCTCATGGAATATTAAATGCTGAAGATGAGGAAGTAAAAAATACAAGGCTTAAACTTGTAGAAGCTACTTGCCAGTCTATTAAAAATGGTCTGTATTTAATCGGGCTTGATGTAGTAGAAAAGATGTAATAAAAAACTCCATAGAGGTTTCTATGGAGTTTTCTGTTTTTTTGTTATATAATCTTAACAGAATAAATAAATCGGAGGATAAAATGTTTACTAAACAATACAAAGAGAAAATTAATATAGGCAATCATGTAATTCAGAAATATGACATGAAAAGTATTGCTTATTTTGACATAGAAACCACTGGCTTTGAAAAAGACAAGGATCATATAATTTTAATAACTCTAGGATATTTTGATGAATATAGTGATTTGAACTTAAAGCAGTATTATGCAGAAGAACTTGATGATGAGAAAGAAGTCTTATATGCTTTTGGAAGCGATTTAAGCAGGTTTAACAGATGGTGTTCTTATAACGGTATGGCTTTTGATGAACCTTTTATAGTTAGAAGGATGGAAAAAAACAGTATATATTTTACTCCTCCAGCAGAACATGTAGATTTATATAGATTAATAAGGCCGTTTCATAAGCAGCTCGGCATGGAAAGATGTAATCTTAAAACTGTAGAAAAGTATATTGGAGTAGAAAGAGAAGATCAAATTGACGGTGGCATGAGTGTTGAGCTTTATTACAAGTATCTCGAAACTAAGGAAGAAGATATTAAAGACATTATAATGCTTCATAACTACGAGGATGTATTAAATCTTCCTAAGATTTTTAATATCGTTTATCAGGTTGAAAACAGTACAGACTTAGTAAGAGAGGATTCAATAACAGAAAAACAACTTAAGTTTTTAAAAAGTCTTATTAAGAAAAATAATATAAGTTTATCCTTTGATATAGAGAAGATATCAAAAAGGTCCGCATCAAAAATAATCGATGCTATTTTAAATGGAAATACAAGCGGTGAAGGACTAAATAATATTTTATATAATAGTTATTAAAAAAAGAAGCAGGGAAAACCCTACTTCTTTTCTTTTACCATATTATATTTAGGACAGCTCTTTGAGCAAGTACCGCAGTTGCATTCTCCAGAAGCACTTTTCTTAGTGTTTTTAAAGAAAATATATCCTGCAGCAGCTAGTATTACAGCTGTTATAATTATTTCAACAGGCATGAGCATTCGCCTCCTTTTATATAAATCTCATTACAAGATTTCCAATATTATAGAATAGGAAAGAAACTATCCAAGCAAGTACCACTTGATAAGTTACAGAAAATGCAGCCATTTTTCCTCCATACTCTTTTTTCATAGTAGCTGTTAAAGATACACATGGAGTATACAAAAGTACAAATAAGAGAAAGCTGTAAGCTGAAAGTGGACTAAATACTGTAGGAAGTATAGTAGTTAGGTCACTGCCGTAAATAACTCCCATTGTTCCAACAACAACTTCTTTAGCCATTATTCCTGCAAGTAGTGCTACTGAATTTTGCCATGAAGCAAAGCCAAGAGGTATAAATATTGGGCTTATAATTCTTCCAAGTGCAGCCATAAAGCTTGAATTTATATCTGTCATACCTGAAAAATTGAAATTTGATAGAACCCACACTATTACTGATATGGAAAATATAATTGTACCAGCCTTCTTTAAAAAGCCTTTCCCTTTTTCCCAAGTGTGAAGTGCTAAGCTTTTTACCTCAGGCATTTTATATTCAGGAAGCTCTATGATGAAGGGTTCATCATCTTTCTTAAATAAAGTGTTTTTAAATAGTATTCCAATAAAAAATGCAATTACTACACCAACAGCATATAATGAAGCTACGATTAAAGATTCACGTCCTCTAAAGAAAGCAGCTGCGAAAACAAGATAAACAGGAAGTCTAGCGTTGCAGGACATTAGCGGTACTAAAAGAGCTGCAAGCTTTCTATCCTTTTCACTTTCAAGTGTTCTAGCAGACATTACTCCAGGTACTGAGCATCCAAAACCTATAATAAGAGGTATAAAAGCTTTTCCTGAAAGACCCATTTTTCTAATAATCCTGTCCATTATAAATGCTACTCTAGCCATATATCCACTGTCTTCAAGAAAGGATATGCACAAAAATAAGACTAAAATAACAGGCAAAAATACTATTACTGAGCCGACACCGCCTATAATCCCATCTATGATAAGGGATTTAAACCAGGCGCTGCTGTTTGAAAGTAAGCTTTCTACCAAAGGTACAAACCAATAGCTAAGCACTTTATCAAGTAAGTCTGCAAGGGGTTGACCAACCCAACTGAAGGTAAATTCAAATATGAAAGCTATGATTGCTAAAAATATAGGATAAGCTAAGTACTTATTTATTAATATTTTATCTAGTTTTTCTGTTGCTGTAATATTATTTTCTTTTGTATATGTTAGAGAGGTTTTTAAAACACCTTCTATATATTCATAAGCTTCTTTTTCCGAAGAGAAGCAGTGTTCACTATTATGTTCATTATTCTGCAAATGATAATTATTATCATTAAAGCGGCTTAAAAAATTACCGCTAATAAGCAGTTTTTTCAATTCATCAATACCAGCGCCTTTTGATGCAACTATAGGAAGTACAGCGACATCTAAAGCTTCTGACAACTTTTTATAATCAATTTTAATACCCTTTGCGTCGGCAGCATCTATCATATTTAATACTAAGATTATAGGTTTGTTATATTCTTTAAGTTGAGTGGTTAAATATAAGTTTCTGTTCAAATTTGAGGCATCAACTATATTTATAATTACATCTACATTTCCGTTTAGCAAAAAATTCTTTGCTACCTTTTCTTCGTTTGAATAGGTATCCATAGCGTAAATGCCGGGCAAATCAACAATATTAACAGTTTTATCAAGAAACCCTTCTTTCTTATCAACTGTTACACCAGCCCAATTTCCAACGTGTTGGTTAGAACCCGTTAAAAGATTGAAAAGAGTAGTTTTGCCTACGTTAGGATTACCTAGAAGTGCTGCAGTAATCATATTGTGCCTCCTTTATACTACATTTTTTATTACGATGTTTCTAGCATCTCTTTTTCTTATTGCTAAATCAAAACCTCTAAAATTTATTATAATGGGATCGCCAAGAGGAGCGGCCGCTTTTACGTGAATTTCTGTTCCTTCAATAGCACCTAAAGCTAAAAGCCTTTTGGCTAACTTTTCGTCTCCAACAATACTGCTTACAAAAGCTTTTTGGCCAGGTCTTAAATCGTAAATGCTCATTTTTACCACCTCACACTGAAAATCATTCTCAAGTAAATAATACCACTTAAAGGTGTACATGTCAATGAAAAAGAGTTAAAAAATTAACATATTTTTATTCTAATTAAAATAATATAACTTTAATGGAAAAAATATGAATAAATAATTCTAAAATGTGTCATAATAAAAATCTTCAAATAATTATTATCAAATGACATAGAAAACGGAGGCATATAACAGAAATACAACAGAAATGCTACAGAAAACTAAACTGTTGCACTGTAGAAGTAAAAAATGGCATAAAAACAGCAAAAAATACTATTGATACAGATGAAAAATAATTGTATAATAGAACTGTAATAAGACGAAGTAAGGAGTGAAGGTTATGTTTAAACAATGGGATGGTTTTAAAGACGGTAACTGGATGAATAATATTGATGTTAGAGACTTCATTCAAAAGAACTATACAGTATATGAAGGCGATAAGAGCTTCTTAGCAGGCACTACTGAAAAGACTAAGAAGGTATGGGATAAAAGTAGTGAATTAATATTAGAAGAAATTAAAAAAGGTATTTTAGATGCTGATACTGAAACAGTTTCAGGAATAGATGTTTTTGCACCTGGATATATAGATAAAGATAATGAAGTTATAGTTGGACTTCAAACTGATGCTCCATTAAAGAGAATAACAAACCCATGGGGCGGAATAAGAATGGCTGAACAATCTCTTGAATCCTATGGATACAAAATAAGCGATAAGATGCATGATGTGTTTACAAATTATAGAAAGACTCATAATCAAGGTGTATTTGATGCTTATACTGAAGAAATAAGAGCTGCAAGATCAACTGCTGTTCTTACTGGACTTCCAGATGCTTATGGTAGAGGTAGAATAATAGGCGACTATAGAAGAATAGCTCTATATGGTATAGATAGATTAATAGAAGAAAAGAAAAAAGATCTTAAGAATCTTAAAGGCGATATGCTTGATGAATTAGTAAGATTAAGAGAAGAGCTTAATGAACAAATAAGAGCTTTAGCTAAAATAAAGAACATGGCAGCTTCTTATGGCTTTGATATATCACAGCCAGCTTCTAACGCTAAAGAAGCAGTTCAATATTTATACTTTGGATATCTTGCTGCTGTAAAAGAAAATAATGGTGCTGCAATGTCACTTGGAAGGACAAGTACATTTGTTGACGTTTATTTAGAAAGAGATTTACAAGCAGGATTAATAAATGAACAAGAAGCACAAGAAATTATAGACCAATTTATAATTAAGTTAAGACTTGTTAGACATTTAAGAACACCAGAATATAATGATTTATTTGCTGGAGACCCAACTTGGGTTACTGAGTCAATTGGTGGTGTTGGTGAAGATGGAAGACCATTAGTTACAAAGACATCTTACAGATACTTACACACATTAATTAACCTTGGAACAGCTCCAGAACCAAATATGACAGTTTTATGGTCTCAAAGTTTACCAGAAAACTTCAAGAAGTTCTGTGCAGAAATGTCTATATTAACTGACTCAATTCAATATGAAAATGATGATGTGATGAGGCCAACTTACGGGGATGACTATGCTATAGCTTGCTGCGTATCCGCAATGCAAGTTGGAAAGCAAATGCAATTCTTCGGAGCAAGATGCAACCTAGCTAAATCATTACTTCTAGCTATTAACGGAGGAGTAGATGAAAAGAAGGGTATTCTAGTTGTTCCTGGAATTGAACCAATTACTGATGAAATATTAGATTATGATAAAGTAGTAGCTAACTACAATAAAGTATTAGAATATGTTAGCAAAATCTATGTTGACTCAATGAATATAATCCACTATATGCATGATAAATATGCTTATGAAGCATCACAAATGGCATTACATGATACAAGCGTTGGAAGATTAATGGCATTTGGTATAGCAGGATTCTCAGTTGCAGCAGACTCTTTAAGTGCTATAAAGTATGCTAAAGTTAAGCCAATAAGAGAAAACGGAGTAACTGTTGACTTTGAAATTGAAGGAGAATTCCCTAAATACGGAAATGACGATGACAGAGTTGACAGCATAGCTGTAGAATTAGCTGAAAGATTCTCAACTGAGCTTAAGAAACACCCACTTTATAGAAATGCTAAACATACATTGTCAGTATTAACTATAACTTCAAATGTTGTTTATGGTAAGAAGACAGGTTCAACACCAGACGGAAGAAAAGCTGGAGAACCATTTGCACCAGGAGCTAACCCAATGCACGGAAGAGACTTAGAGGGTGCTCTTGCATCACTTAACTCAGTTGCTAAGGTTCCATACTCAAGCTGCCAAGATGGAGTATCAAACACATTCTCCATACTTCCAGATGCTTTAGGAAAAGATCATGAAACAAGAATAAACAACTTAGCATCAGTTATGGATGGATATTTTGGACAGGACGCGCATCACTTAAATGTTAATGTATTAAACAGAGAAACATTAATGGACGCTATGGAACACCCAGAAAAGTACCCAACATTAACAATTAGAGTTTCAGGATACGCTGTTAACTTTAATAGATTAACTAAAGGTCAACAACAAGAAGTTATAAACAGAACATTCCACGAGAAAATGTAGTAAATTGAGGCTGCACCTCAATTTACAATGAAGAATTAAATAATGAAGAATGAATAATTAATGTAGAAAATCCCTTAGGGGATTTTCTATTAAAATAAAAGAAAGTCCGTAGGACTTTCATCCATAATAATTAATTATTAATTATTAATTATTAATTATTAATTTTTAATAAATAAGAAGGAGGGGATTTTATGTTAAAAGGCAGAGTGCACTCAATTGAAAGTATGGGATTAGTTGATGGTCCTGGAGTTAGAACTGTAGTTTTTCTTCAAGGCTGTAAGTTAAGATGTTCTTATTGTCATAATCCGGATACCTGGGCTATGGATGGGGGAACGGAATATACTCCTGAAGAGCTTTTAAGGAAGATAATGAGATTTAAGCCTTACTTTGAACGTTCCGGCGGCGGTGTAACTTTTTCTGGCGGAGATCCTCTTCTTCAACCTGAATTTTTGCTTGAAATGCTTAAGCTCTGTAAGGGAAAAGGAATACATGTAGCATTAGATACAGCAGGATATGGCTTTGGAGAGTATGATGAAATACTTGAATATACAGATTTAGTTTTACTTGATATAAAACACGTTGATGATATAGGCTATAAAAATCTTACGGGCAAAAGCAAGCATGGTTTGGATCAATTTTTAGAAGCACTTGAAAGATCTAATACAAAAGTTTGGATTAGGCATGTTGTTGTTCCTGGAATAACTGATTCTGAGGAGCATATTGAAAAGTTAAAAGAAATAATTAAGACTATAAAAAATGTTGAAAAGGTTGAACTTCTTCCATATCATACTTTAGGCGTTCAAAAGTATGAAAAATTAGGTATACCATACAGATTAGAAAATGTAGAGCCAATGGATAAAGATTATACAAAGCAGTTAGAAAAGCAATTAAACGATTTTTTAAGGTATGCTTAGTAAAATTGATTTAAGTTTAACAATTTAAAACGTTTACGCTTGAAAATATAATAAATTGAATGCGAAAAAATAAAAACTTGCAAAAATACTATTGACATATACACCAGATGTTAATATAATAAAATCAATACAACGGCATTGTAGTGCTGTAAAATACTAAAGTAATAAAAATGAATACTAACTTATCTAGAGAGGTGGAGGGACTGGCCCTATGAAGCCCGGCAACCGGTATTATTATTAAATAATACAATGGTGCCAATTCCTGCGGTATCGTAACTGATACTGAGAGATGAGGGAAATTGGGATATTAAAATCCGAGGTTTCCTCGGGTTTTATTTTTTTATCTAATTTAGAATGGTAATCAATAGTAGTTGATATTACATATTAATTTTGTATTGGATGGTGGGATGTATAATAATGATTGAAATTAAAAATGTGTCTAAAAGTTTCGGAAAAATGCAAGTTTTAAAGAATGTAAATTTAAAAATTCAGCAAGGAGAAATATTTGGTATAGTAGGTCATAGTGGCGCAGGTAAGTCTACACTCTTAAGATGTATTAACGGCCTTGAAGGCTATAATGAAGGAAATGTCCTAGTAATGGGTAAAGAAATTAAATCTTTAGGTGATAAAGAACTGCGAGTGTTTAGAAAAGATTTAGGGATGATTTTTCAAGGCTTCAATCTTTTAAATAGATCAAATGTTTATGACAATATTGCCCTGCCTATGGAACTTTGGGGTGTTGATAAAAGCACTATAAAAGAAAGGGTAGAAAAATTATTAAATTTAGTTGGACTTGAGGAAAAGATTTCAAGTTATCCACGAGAACTTAGCGGGGGGCAAAAGCAGAGAGTTGCTATTGCAAGAGCTTTAGCACTTGAGCCAAAAGTGCTGCTGTGTGATGAGGCTACATCGGCACTTGATCCTAAAACAACAAAATCAATACTTAAGCTTATTGAAGAAATAAACAAAAAGCTAAACATTACAATTATAATTGTCACTCATCAAATGGAAGTTGTAAAAGAAGTTTGCATGAGAGCAGCACTTATGGAAGGAGGTGAAATTAAAGCGTTAGGAGATGTGGAGGAATTGTTCCTAAATCCAGCAAATGAGCTTAAAGATTTAATGGGAGAAGAAGAAATACTACCTAAAGAGGGGGTTAACATAAAAATATTCTTTCCTAAGGATCAAAGTCAAAAAACTATTATAACCTCTATGGCAAGAGAGCTTGATATAGACTTTTCTATTGTTTGGGGCAAATTAGAAAGGTTTAGAGAAGATGTTTTAGGAAGTCTTGTTATTAATACAGAGGAGAAAGAACAATTAAAGATATTTGACCTTTTGCAAAAGCAATCAATGAGCTGGGAGGTTATAGAAAATGAAGATTAGTGATTTATTATTACAAATACTGCTGCCAGGACTTTGGGATACTTTATATATGGTACTTATATCAACTTTGTTTGCTGTAATAATAGGCTTCTTACCTGCAATTATTATGGTCATTACCGATGACAAGGGACTTAAGCCAAATAGGTATGTGAATAAGATATTGGACTTTATTATAAACTTGTTGAGATCATTTCCTTTCATTATACTAATGATAGCAATTTTTCCACTGACAAAGCTTATTGTAGGGACTACAATAGGAAAAAATGCAGCTATTGTTCCATTAACTATTGGTGCAGCACCTTTTGCAGCTAGGGTGATAGAGTCAGCCTTAAAAGAAGTCGATTCAGGTATTATAGAAGCTGCAAAAGCTTTTGGCGCAAGCACAATGCAAATAATATTTAAGGTTATGCTTAAAGAAGCGCTGCCGTCTATAGTTTTAGGAATTACATTGACTGTTATAAGCGTTATAGGATATTCAGCAATGGCCGGTACTATTGGAGCAGGGGGGCTTGGAGATATAGCAGTGAGATATGGATACCAAAGATTCAAAACTGATATTATGATTTACACAGTTATCATACTTATTTTAGTTGTACAAATAATGCAAAGCATAGGCAATATTGCCTATAAAAGATTAAGTAAATAAATTTTAAGGGGGCAGAAGTGATAAATTCTTCTGCATTAAAAGGAGGCTTTATAAATGAAAAAATCATTAAGTATTTTATTAGCAGCTGTATTAACGATAGGTTTAGCAGGCTGCGGTGCCAAAAATAATTCAGAAGCAGCAAATACAGGGGCGGCTTCAAACGGAGCTGAAAAGAAAGTAATAAAGGTTGGTGCGACTCCAGTTCCACATAAGGAAATATTAGAAGCTGCAGCGCCGTTACTTGAGAAAAAAGGTTACAAGCTTGAAATTAGAGAGTTTACTGACTATGTTCAGCCAAATCTAGCAGTAAATGATGGTGAGCTTGATGCGAACTTTTTCCAGCATGTACCTTATCTACAAAACATGAATAAAGAAAAAAATCTTAACTTGGATTATACAGTTAAGGTTCACATAGAGCCAATGGGAGTATATTCACATAAAATTAAAGACTTAAAGGATTTAAAAGATGGAGCAACTATTGCTGTTCCAAATGATGCAACCAATGAAGCAAGAGCGTTAAGAGTTTTAGAAACAGCAGGACTTATAAAGCTTAAGAGCGGTGATTTAGTTACAGCTTTAGACATTACTGATAATACTAAAAAGATAAAAATAAAAGAACTAGAAGCAGCTCAGCTTCCAAGAACTCTTGATGATGTTGATGCAGCAGTTATAAATACAAACTATGCTTTAGAAGCAAAACTAAATCCATCAAAGGGCGCACTTGCTATTGAATCAAAGGACTCTCCATATGCGAATGTACTTGCAGTTAGAAAACAAGATAAGGATAAGGATTCAATAAAAGCTTTATCCGAGGTATTAAATTCTCAAGAAATTAAAAAATTTATAGAAGACAAATATAATGGAAGCATAGTTCCAGCGTTTTAAAGCTAACGAAGAATCTAAAATGTAGAATTTAGAATTTATGAGGATTTTCTTCGCTCATTCTACATTCTTACTTTTACATTCTACATTATAAAAGTAGACTTAGGTCTGCTTTTATTATTTTTGGACAAATTTGGGCATACTTAGTATTAAGTAATAGCATTATTGATGAACTTGTAATATTATAATAGTAAAGAATCCTTTGGAGGCTGAGATGAGTAAAAATATTGGTGCATTTTATGATATAGATGGAACCTTGTATAGAGAAGGACTTATAGCAGAAATTTTTAAAAAACTTGTAAAGTATGAGATAATAGAGCCTGAAAGATGGTATAATGATGTGAGGATAGAATATCAGAAGTGGGACAAAAGACAGGGGAACTATGATAACTATCTCTTAAAAATGGCTGATATATATATTGAGGCTATCAAGGGACTTCACAAATCACAAATTGAATTTATTGCAAGAAATGTAGTAAATCAAAAGGGAGATAGAGTATATACTTTTACAAGGGACAGAATAAGATGGCATAAGCAGCAGGGGCATGTGCTAATAACTATTTCAGGAAGCCCTATTGAACTTGTAAAGGAAATGGCTTTGAAGCATGGGTTTGATGACTATAAGGGAGCTGAGTATATACTCAATGATGAAAACTTTTATACAGGTGAAGTTTCACCTATGTGGGATAGTAAAAGTAAGAAAGAGGCTATTAACTATTTTACAGAAAAATATGACATAGATTTGAGCAAAAGCTTTGCCTATGGAGATACAGCAGGAGATTTTTCAATGTTTCAAATGGTAGGAAATCCTGTGTGTGTTAACCCAACTAGAGAGCTGATTAAAAAGGTTCAAGATAATGAAGAAACCAGAATGAAAGCACTAGTTGTTGTTGAAAGAAAAGATGTTATTTATAAGTTGACCCCAGATTTAATTCAGATTGATTAGAAAAGAGTGGTATTATTGATTACTAGAGAAAATAAAATTTATATTGAAAATTTAGATACTAAGTATGCACTGATTTTTGATGAAAGAAAAGATATATATAAGAATGCACTTTTCTTTGATCTTGAGCATTATGTGTATAAAAAACCAATTTGTGTTGGAGTATTCGGGTGTTCATATTTTGATGTAAGTGAAAATTGTTTAAAGGTTACTCAATATATGATTGAAAACAAGGAAGAAGCCTATGATATATTAATTCTTGCTAAAAAGTATTTTAACAATATGCTTAATAATAATAAGAAGTATATGATTACTTTTTCAGGCAACAATGATTACACTATTATAAATTACCTATTTGATAAGTATAAGCTTAATTTTAAAATTGAAGATAACTTCATAAGTATAGATATGCAAAAAGAGTATGAAAAAATAAAAAAGACCTCTATTGGATTAAAGGCTTTGGAGAAAGAATTTGGCATAATAAGGGACAGTGAACTTATAAGCGGAGCAAATTTAGCAAAAACTTTTCATAAAATTATGAAGGATAATGATTATATGAATAGAATGCCTGAGGAAAAGAAGGAAAAAATTCTTCTTTATAATGAACAGGATGTAGTAAGCTTATTTCATATGATAATGAACTGGGAAAATATTATTAAAATTGAAGAGCCAGAGATTGAAGAACCGGAAATTGATAATAATGAGATTAATAAGGCTGCGGAGTAAAAACTTCGCAGCCTTAAAGCTTTTTTGAAGCCTTAAAAGTTGTAATATATTTATGCAAAAATAATATAAATAAATTAACCAAAAAAATAATATACAATGCTAAAGTTCTAATATATTATGACTCAACAAAAATCTATGAGAATAGAAACTGTGTGAGTCCATAATAAGAGAACTTTGCCGCATTATATACTTAAGAAATAGGGTAATTGGAGGAGGGGGATGCCTTGAAATATATAGGCAAAGAGTTTAACAGGGTTGACGGAATTATTAAAGCAGATGGAACCCATAAGTATCCTTCAGATATGTATGATAAGGATACTTTAATTTTAGGTGTAAAAAGAGCTGAAGCAGCTCACGCTAAAATTATTAGTATAGACATAGAAAAGGCTAAAGAAGTACCTGGAATAACAGCTATATTTACAGCTAAAGACATACCTGGTGCAAACAGATACGGTATTGTGCATAAAGACCAGGAAATATTAGTTGAAAGCAAGGTACGATGTATTGGTGATCCTATATGTCTAATTGCAGGTGAAAGCAAACAGGCCGTTGAGCAGGCCATAAAAGAAATCGTTATAAAATATGAACTTTTGGAAGTAATCAGAAATCCTTTTGAAGGGCTTAAGGAAAATGCTGAAAAGGTTCATGAGGGCGGAAATTTGCTGCATCATATTGAGCTTTCGAAAGGAAATATTGAGAAAGCTTTTGATGAAGCTGATATAGTAATACAGAACAAATATAGTGTTCCTTTTCAGGATCATATGCCTCTTGAGACTGAGGCAGGCTATGGAAGAATTGATGAGGATGGAAAACTTGCTATTTGGGCTGGTACTCAGACAATCTACAGAGATATAGCTGAAATTTCCTATGCTCTAAATATTCCTAAGGAAAATATAAGAGTTTCTGCACCCTTTTTTGGTGGTGGATTTGGAAGAAAAGATGGTATTACAATTCAACTTTTGATCGCTCTTGCTGTAATTAAACTAAGAAAACCAGTAAGAATTTTTCTTGAGAGATCAGAGTCTATTAATTCAAGTTATCATAGGCATGCTGCCTATATGGAATATAAAACTGCAGTTAGAAAAGATGGTATAATACTTGGCTGTGATGCTAAGATTTATTTTGATAAGGGAGCTTACGCAAGCCTTGGAGCGGAAGTTTTAAATTTAGCCGTAGAGCACTTTGCAGGACCTTATAAAATAGAAAATACTCATGTAGAGGGCTTTGCAGTTTATACAAATAATCCTATAGGAGGAGCCTTCAGAGGCTTTGGAGTGCCTCAGGTAAACTTTGCTTTTGAATCACAAATGGATATAGCAGCTGAAAAACTAAAAATATCACCTCTTAATATACGCAAAAAAAACGTTGTAAAACAATGGGACACATCATGTATAGGACATACCTTCATATACAGCACAGGACTTAAAGAATGCTTAGAGGCTCTTGAAAATACAGAGCTTTATAAAAATAAGGATAAATATTTGAAAACAGATAAAATGCATAAAACAAGAGGATTAGGAATAGCAGCTTCTTATCAGGGAGGAGGATTAGGTGTAAATATTCCTGATTTTGCTCAAGGAAAAATAGAACTTTGTGAAGATGGCAGTTTAATTGCCTATGGCGGAATATCTGATATGGGGCAAGGAAATACAACAGCTTATGTTCAAATTGTAGCAGAGTATTTTAATATGAATAAAAATAAGATTAGATATACTACCCCAGATTCAAAATATACTTTAGATTCAGGTCCTGCTTCAGCTTCAAGAACTACCTATATATATGGAAAGGCCTTAGAAGGAGCAGCAAAAATACTTAAGGATAAAATGTTAAACACTGCAGCTTTTGTATTAAATGAAGATAAAGAAAACTTAACAATTAATAATGAAGAAATTTCAGGTAAAACCTGGAGTATGTCCTTTAGTGATATTTATAATTATATGTCTAAAGAAGAAAGAACAGCTATATGTTATGTAGATAATCCTATTGCTGCAGACAAGCACGAAATAGGTCATGGACTTCCACACATTATATATTCCTATGCTGCTCATATGGCTTTAGTTGAAGTAGATACATTAACAGGAAAAGTGGACCTTATTAAATATATAACTGCTACGGATTGTGGTAAGGTTATAAACCCTCAATCGCTTAAAGGTCAAATACAAGGAGGAGCAGCCCAAGGCATAGGCTATGCATTATACGAAGGATTGAAGCTTAAGGATTCAAAAGTTTTAAACAATAAAATGTCTACTTACATTATACCGAGCATTATGGACGTACCTGAAATTGAAACGCTTCATGTAGAGACTTATGAGGCCACAGGGGCTTTTGGAATGAAGGGTGTAGGAGAAATAAGCATAGATGCACCAGCACCAGCTATTTCAAATGCAATATATAATGCTTCAGGCTATAGATGCTATAGTCTTCCGATAACTGCAGAAAAAATAATATTAAGAGATAGCAGCAGCTTTTAAAGGAGGCTCGTATGAAATATATAGGTAAGGATTATAAAAGAGTTGATGGAGAAGAAAAAGTTAACGGGACAGCAAAGTATGTAGACGATTACAAATTTGATAATATGCTTTATATATCGATAGTAAGAAGTACTATACCTTATGGGAAGATAACCTTAATCGATACTAGTGAAGCTTTTAAAGAAAAAAATATTTGTATATTTACAGCAAAAGATTTCCCGGGTGAAAACAGTTATGGTTTCCCTATTTGCGATAATCAAATACTTTCTAAAGGAGAAGTTAGATATATTGGGGATGCCATAGCTGTAGTATGTGCTGAAAGTAAGGCTATAGCTGATAAAGCAGTTAAATTAATTAAGGTTGAGTATGAGAAATATGAACCTGTTTTCGAAGTTGATAGGGTTGAAAAATCTTTTAATAAATTAGTTGTTAAGAAAGATATAGATAAACAAAATTCCTCAGAGGAAGATGTAGTTCTGGAAATGGAACTCTGTACAAAGCATCAGGAACATATGTATATAGAGCCTGAGGGAGCAGTTGCTTTTTATGAGAATGAGATTTTAAATGTGTATGCTCCAATGCAGAGCCCTTTATCAGCAAGAGACTATGTAGCCAAGGTACTAGGCCTAAGTGCAAACGAAGTGAGAGTTGTTCAATCTACAGTTGGCGGTGCCTTTGGCGGAAAAGATGATGTGGTATATGAGGCATGCTGCTTTGCGGCTCTTGGTACCTTTAAGACAGGAAGACCTTGTAAGTTTATAGCTTCAAGAGAAGAATCCATAGTATCAAGCTATAAAAGGCATCCAATGAAAACCCAAATTGCACTAACTGCAAATAAAAATGGTGTTTTTAAAGGGATAAAAGTAAGAACTAAGATGGATGGAGGAGCCTATGCTGCTGTCAGTACCTTTGTGCAGTATAGAAATACTACTCATTCAGCAGGACCTTATGTTTATGATTTTGTAGATGTAGAAAATGAGGTTTACTATACGAACAATGTTTACAGCGGTGCTTTTAGAGGCTTCGGAGGACTTCAAGCATGTTATTTCTATGACACTGTTATAGACGAAATGGCCTATAAATTAGATATGGATCCTATTGATTTAAGACTAAAAAATATTTGGAGGTCAGGAAAAAATACAGCTACAAATCAGAAGATAGACTGGGAACCTTCAGTAGAAGCAGTATTGAATAGGATTAGAGAAGTGTCAAAATGGGATAGAACTATAAGAGAATTTGAAAGGTTTAACAGAGATAATAAGTATTTCAAGAAGGGGATTGGCATTTCATTAGGCTATCACGGCATAAGTCTTGGAGCAGAGGGTGAGGACTTTGCACAATCAGAAGTAATTTATATGCCTGATAAAAGAAAGCTTTTAGTTACCTGCGGCATTTCTGAGCTTGGCCAAGGTTCTAGAACTGTATTTTCTCAAATAGCCAGTGAAGTATTAGGGATAGATTCTAATTTTATAGAAGTTAATAACTTCGATACAAATATGATATTAAACAGCGGACCGACTGTAGCATCAAGAGGGACAACAGTAGGAGGAAAAGCTGTGCAGACTGCTTGTGAAAATTTAATCGAATTTCTTAGAAAAGAATTATGTATTTATGAAGGTATATGTGAATGTAAAACTGATTTTAAGGACGGTTACCTTTATTTAAATGGTGAAAAAAGAGCATTCATAATTGATTTTTGCAGACTCTTATCTTCAAAGAAGGAGGTTAAGGCATACGGGCGTTTTAATATGCCGAATATTGATTGGAATGAGCATACAGGTTTAGGAATACCATATGTTGCATATCACTACGGAGCCCATGTAAGCTATGTAACAGTGGATATGATAACAGGCCAGGTAAGTATTGATAAATATTTTGCTGTTCATGATATAGGAAAGGTTATTAATCCCAAAGCATTGGAAGGACAAATAAATGGAGGAATAGCAACAGGAATTGGCTATGCTTTAACCGAAGATCTTGAGATTCATGAAGGAATAATTGAAAACAATAATTTTGACGGCTATCTTATTCCGACTTCTGAGGATATACCTGAAATATATAGTGAGGCTTATGAGAGCAACGAGCCTTTAGGTCCCTTTGGAGCAAAAGGAACAGGTGAACCTGTGCTTACCCCGGTACCAGCTTGTATAGGCAATGCAATAAGATTTGCTACAGGAAAGAGAATAACCTCGCTGCCATTTAGCTTAGAAAAAATAGTTCTTGGTAAGGAGTTGAACAAGGTTGAAATTAAAAGTATGAACTACAACTAGAGTAAAAGGACATAGCAAATAAGCCATCCGTAGGGTGACAAACC